>JADMIO010932614.1_pt1 | contig 53651 bp, 46 predicted proteins | sample 8958161 | NCBI WGS metagenome assembly JADMIO01 (sample SAMN16585339, study PRJNA669376) | soil metagenome | isolation source: Crop rotation soil | place: USA: Cullars Rotation, Alabama | collected 2011 | reverse complement strand
GCCGCGACTTCAAGTCACGTGAATTCCAAGCTTCGGATCCCACTGTGCTGGAAAGCGTGTGCATGTCGTCCACGGTGTCGATGGCCACACCCACGCGACCCACTTCGCCCGACGCGCGCGGCGAGTCCGAGTCGATGCCCATCTGCGTGGGCAGGTCGAACGCCACGCTCAACCCGGTCTGGCCAGCCTCCAGCAGCAGCTTGAACCGCTTGTTGGTCTCGGCCGCCGTGCCGAAGCCGGCATACTGCCGCATGGTCCAGAGCCGGCCGCGGTACATCGTGGGCTGGATGCCACGCGTGAACGGAAACTGGCCCGGATCGCCGAGCTGCTCGGCGTAGTTGATGTCGTAGGGGCGGTGAACTGTCATCCTGAGGAGCGAAGCGACGAAGGGCCTACCCTAAGCCGACAGTGGCTAGCCACTCAATACGGAAAGTAGGTCCTTCGCTTCGCTCAGGATGACAGTAATCAATGCGCCTCGACCAGCTCTCCGGCGCCCGCGAGCATCTTCGTTGCCAACTCCACTTCTCCCTTGCCGCCGATGTAGAGCGGCGTACGCTGATGCAGCTCGGTGGGCGGAATGTCGAGAATGCGCGTGGCGCCGTCGGTCGCCGCGCCGCCGGCCTGCTCGACGATGAAGGCGAGCGGGTTCGCCTCGTACAGGAGACGGAGCTTGCCGCGCGGCGATTTGCGATTGGCCGGATACGCGAAGATGCCGCCGCCGAGGAGGTTCCGATGGAAGTCGGCCACAAGGGAACCCACATACCGAGAACTGAGCGGCTTGCGATCTCCTTCCAATCCCTTGTACGAGCGCATGAGACGCCTCACGCTGTCGTCCCAGCTCTGCTCGTACGAGTCGTTCACCGACAGATACCGGCCGGAGTCCGGAATGCGGATGTTGGGATGGGAGAGCAGGAACTCGCCGATCGACGGGTCGAGCGTGAAGCCGTGCACGCCCTGGCCCGTGGTGTACACCAGCATGGTGCTCGACCCGTAGATCACGTAGCCCGCGGCCACCTGACGGCGGCCCGGCTGCAGCATGTCCTCGAGCTCGCCGTGACGGCCGCGCGTGACCTTGCGGACGACGGAGAAGATGGTGCCCACCGGCACGTTCACGTCGATGTTCGACGAGCCGTCGAGCGGGTCGAACATGAGGCAGTACTTGCCGCACTTGAAGTGCTCCGGGATCTGGATGATCCCCGGCTCCTCCTCCGACGCCATGGCGCACAACCGGCCGCCGTGGTCCATGGCCTTGATGATGATGTCGTTGGCCATGACGTCGAGCTTCTGCTGCACTTCGCCTTGCACGTTCTCATGCTCGGTGGCGCCCAGCACATCGGCCAGGCCCGCGCTGCGCACGCGGTTGGCGATCATCTTCGCGGCAAGCGCGAGATCGTAGAGCACGCCCGACAGCTCGCCGGTCGCGTCGGGGTGCGAGCGTTCCTCCTCGATGATGAACCGCTCGATGGTGACGACCGACGTTGCCGTGTGTTTGACCAAGTTGATTTCCTGTAAGGAGTTGCCGCGTTGAAACTGAGGGGTCGCGCGACCTTCCGGCAAGAGGAAATTCGCCTGTGATTTTTGTCACAGCCCCCACGAGCGCCCGCCGGCCGTCGCCCTCAGTCTCGGTCCGTCGAGCGTGATCACGATCGTGCCCTCCTGGTCGGTGCGAAGCACCTGAGCTCCGGACGCTGCGATCGCGGCGAGCGTGGGTCCGTCCGGGTGGCCGTAGGAATTCGCGGCGCCCACCGACACCACGGCTACTCGCGGGTGCACCGCGGCGAGAAACGCCGCCGTGGTGCTGGTGCGGCTTCCATGGTGCGCCACCTTGAGAATATCCGCATGAAGGTCGGCGGCGTGCGCCAGGATCCATTCCTCCTCCGGCGCCTCGGCGTCGCCGGTGAGCAGGATGCGCACGTCGCCCACGGTCACCAGCGCCACCACGCTCGCGAGATTCGGATCGGCCAGTCGCGCCGTCCACGCGGAGTCCGGCGCCAGAAAGTCGCGCGCGCGTCGTCCACGATCAGCGACTCGCCCGGGTGCGCGCGTCGCCAGTCGGTGTGGGCGTCACGCGCCGCGTTGAGCGCGTCGCGATACGCCTCCGCCGAGCCCGCGAATCCGCTGTCGAAGAACTTGGCGGGGTGAAGCGCGCGAATGACGCTGGCCACGCCGCCCACGTGATCGGTGTGCGGGTGCGAGAGCACCACCGCGTCCACGGGACCGCCGCGAGACGCGAGGTACGGAACCACGGTCGAACGGCCAGCATCGCCGCCGTTCCATGCCCGCCCCGCGTCGAAGAGCAGCCAGTGCCCGTGGCTCGTGCGTACGGCGATCGCGTCGCCCTGCCCTACGTCGATGACATGCAGCTCCGGCACACCCTCGGCGGCTGGCACGAACGGACGCCACGCCAGCACGCTCACGCACGCTACGGCCACCAGGGCGGGACGCGTCCACTCACGAGCGATGCAGGCCATCAGCACGGCGAGCGCCGCCAGGCCGGCCACGGCGGCGTCGATCGGTGCCGGCGACACGTGCGCCGTGGCGCCCGGCAGCGACGCGCCCAGCGCGGCGATGGCATCGAGCGCGCCGAGCAACGGGTGCGCGGCGTCGGCAAAGAGGCGCGCCACCGGCGCCGCCGGCGCGGCGACCATCCCGCAGAACAACATGGGCTGCGCCAAAGCGATGAGCGGCGCGGCCGCGAGGTTGGTGAGGGGCGCCACGAGGCTCACGCGTCCGAAGACCCAGGCCACGAGCGGCGCCGACGCGATCGTGGCGACGGTGGTGGTGATCAGCGTGGTGAGCGCGCCGCGCACCAGTACCGGCGCGTCGCCAAGCGGCAGGCGCTGCATCAGCTCACCGGCCGCGATCAGAGCGCCGACGCCGATGAGGCTCAGCTGAAAGCCAAGATCGGCGGCGATGCGCGGCTCGAGGGCCGCTTGCACGGCGCCCACGGCAAGCACCGCCCAGGGCGACGTCGGACGCTGAAGGTACTTTGCCATCGCGACGGCGCCCAGCATCACCGCCGCGCGCACGGCGGGCGGCGGCGCACCGATCATGAGCACGTAGAGCGCGACGACGCCGAGCGACCAGAGCGACGCCGCGCGCTGCGCCAACCCCACCATGCCAAAGGCCAACTGGAGCGCCAGCGCCACCAGACCGACGTGCAGACCGGAGATCGAGAGCATGTGCGCCAGCCCGGCCGCCGCCCAGCGATCGCGCACCTCCGCCGAGAGCCCGCGCATGTCGGCGATGAGGAGCGCGCGGGCCAGCGGCGCGTCTCCGCCGAAGGTGCGATCGATGCCGGCGCCCGCCGCTCCGCGAACGCGCGCGAGGAATCCCGGCGCCTCTCGGAGGGTGATCGCGGCACGCTGCACCACGAGCCCGCGCGTGCCGCTGGACGACACGCCGCGCACCTCGACCCGCGCGCCTGATGGCGCTTCCCCGCTCGACACGGCGAGCGCCACCTGGGCGCCGCAACCGTCGGGAACCGCACGCACGAAGCTCCCCGGCGCGGCCGATTCGAGGAGCTCGGCGGTAAACGCGGCCCTGCCCGCGAGGGACCCCAGGCAGTTGGCATCCGCATTCGCGACGCCGAGGCCAACTCCGACCGCGGCGGCTCCGAGCACTGCGGCGAGCACCCACGAGGCTCGCCGATGGGCTGCCGCGCCGGCGATGATCACCGCAGCCACGCACGCGCCAGTGAGCCCGTGACCCGTCAAACCCGCGAGGAGACCGCCGAGCCAGGCGGCGGCAGCAACGAAAACGAGCGGCATGGCGAATACTTCGCCCAGCCGCTCAAATCACGTCACCAGCGCATCGCACCCGGAATCATTTCGTTGCGAAATACCAGATCCCTCGCTTCGCTCCGGATGACAATCACACCGCCATCGGGAGAGGCTTCCGTTCGGCCACCAACTGCCCGGTGAACGTCGAACCGGTGGTTCCGGTCAGCTCGACCAGCGCGTATTGGCCCAACATGCCGTTGTCGCCCGGCACGAGCACCGTGCGGAAATCGCGGGTGCGGGCCATGAGCAGATCGCCACCGCGGCGGGCTTCGCGCTCGATCAGCACCTCGTACCGTTTGCCCAGCAGTTTCAGGTTCTGCTCGCGCGCGTTGCCGCGGATGGTCTCCACCAGCCGGCTGAGGCGCTCGGACGCGACCTCGTCCGGCACGGTGAGCTCGGCCGGCATGCGCGTAGCGGGCGTGCCATCGCGCGGTGAGAACTTGAACGTGAAGGCTTCGGCGAAGCCGATCTCGCGGACGGCGGAGAGCGTCTCCTCGAAGTCCTCGTCGGTTTCGCCCGGGAATCCGACGATCACGTCGGTGGTCAGCACCAGGCCGTCGATCGCGGCGCGCAACCGATCCACGCATTCCATGTAACCCTCGCGCGTATAGCGGCGCAGCATGCGCTTGAGCACGCTCGAGGAGCCGGATTGCATGGGCAGGTGCACGTGCTCGCAGACCGCGTTCACTTCCGCCATCGCCTGGATGACGCGGTCGCTGAAGTCGTTAGGGTGCGGGCTGGTGAAGCGCAGGCGCTTGAGACCGGGCACGCCGCCCACGGCGCGCAGCAGGTCGGCGAAGTCGTGCTCTCCGTCGTGGTACGAGTTCACCGTCTGGCCGAGGAGGACTACTTCGGTCATGCCCTCGGCGACGACCGCTTCCGTCTCGCGCACGACGTCGGCCAGCTTGCGGCTGCGCTCGGGGCCGCGCGTGGTGGGCACGATGCAGTAGGTGCAGCGATAGTCGCAGCCGCGCTGGACGGGAATCCACGCCTTCACCTTGTCGAAGCGACGGGGCGCGAAGTCCTCGTAGTGCTCCTCGAGGTCGAAGTCGGTGGCCACGGTGCGCTCGCCTCGGAGCGCGCCCTCAACGAGCGCGGGGAGTGCGCGATAACCGTCGGGGCCGATGACGAGGCTCACGTGCTTCGCCTTGTCCATGAGCTGCGGACCAAGCCGCTGCGCCATGCAGCCGGTCACGCCCATCACCGCGCCGCGACGCATGTCGCGTTTGAGCTCGCCGAGGCGGCCGATGACGCGCTGCTCGGCGTGGTCGCGGATGGCGCAGGTGTTGACGAGGATTACGTCCGCGTCGCCGGGCTTGTCCACGGGCGCGTAGCCGTCGGCGGCGAGCTTTCCGAGCATCAGCTCGGAGTCGCTCACGTTCATCTGACAGCCGTAGGTCTCGATGTAGACCGTTTTGGAGGGCGCCGCGGACATGCGGGGGAAGCTAATCGACGGGACGAGCGGCCAGACGCACGGAACCTTCAAGACGCCCGGCAAACCGGCTTCCGCGCGGCATCGAGTCGGGTACGGCCACGTCGAGGTAGTCTTCGGTCAGTCCGGTCCTGGCCCCGCGCTCGCCGCCAATGACCACCACGTCGGCGAGGCCTCCCGCGCGCCGGCCGGCATACGTCGCGGCTATTGTCCCGGACAACACACGCAGCTGAGCCGCTCGACGATCGATCACCGGTGCAGCGACCGGCGTGTTCAGCCGCTCCGCCGCCGTACCAGGCCGCAACGAGAACGGAAACACGTGCAGATAGCTGAACGGCAGCGCCTCAACCAACGCCAGCGTGGCGGCATGATCGGCCTCCGTCTCTCCCGGAAAGCCGGCGATGACGTCCGCGCCGAGTCCGAACACCGGCCTCGCGGCCACCAGGCGTTCGACGGACGCGGCGTACGATGACGCCGTGTACCAATGCCGCCCCATGCGCTTGAGCACCCGATCAGAGCCGGATTGCAGCGGCGCGTGCAGGTAGGGCACGAGATTCGAGTCGGTCGCCGTCAACAACTCGAACAGCCGATCATCGACCTCAGTCGCTTCGAGCGACGAGAGCCGGAATCTTGAGGCCGGTACGTCACGACAGAGCCGTTCCATCAGCTCGCCCAGCGAGGTCTCGATGTCGGCGCCGTACGAGCCAATGTGAATGCCGGTGATGACGATCTCCGGATGGTGCTCGGCGAGCATCGAGGCCTCGCGCACCAGCTCGTCCATCGGCCGGCTGCGGTTGGCGCCGCGCGCCAGGGTCGTCGCGCAGAAGGTGCAGTGCTCGTCGCACCCATCCTGGACCCTCAGCACGGCGCGGACGGTCGTCTGTGGTGCCGCGGCGGTCCTTGCGAGGCCCAGCGATGCTCCGAGCGCCACGAGATCGGCGCCGGGGACCACCTCGCGAACACCGGGCAGCTGCGCCAGCTCGGGCGACGAGGCGCAGCCCATGATCACGCTCGACAGCGCAGCATTCGTCCGATGCGCACGACGCACCGACTTCCGAAGCTCCGCCTCGGCGGCGGCGGTGACCGCGCAGCCGTTGAACACGGCCACGTCGGCGTCCTCGACGCGCTCGCTGACTTCGTGGCCGCCCGCCAGCACCATCGCCCGGACGCGCTCCGTGTCGTAGTGGTTCGCGCGACAGCCGAAGGTCTTCAGGTACACCCTCACGCCGGAACCGCCCCTCCGGCCGTGATGCGCACCTCGCGATGCGCGGGCTTCACGGGCAGCGTGAAATGGAACGCGCTGCCCTTCCCCTCGCCGGCGCTCTGCACCCAGATCCGGCCGCCGTGCGCATCCACCACCAGCTTGCAGAACGCCAGCCCGAGTCCCGAGCTGCGCGTGCGCGGGATGTTGGGCGTCTTCACGCGCTCGAACTTCCGGAAGATGACCTCCTGGTACTCGGGGGGGATGCCCGGTCCGTTGTCGGCCACGGTGAACAAGATCCCCTCGCCCTCGCGCCGCGCCGACAGCTGAATCTTCACCGCCTGCGCCGAGTGCGTGATCGCGTTCTGGATCAGATTGCCCAACACGCGCACGAGGAGAGCCTTGTCGGCCTCGAACACCGGCGCGTCGTCGGCCACGTCGACGCTGGCTTCGGCGCCCTCGGTGTGGAAGCGGATCGACCACTCGTGCGCCAGCTCGTTGAGCAGCGCGGCCGGCGCGATGGGCTGGAGGTCCAGCGTCATCGTCGCCTCCTCGATGCGCGACACCTCGAGCAGGTCTCCGATCAGCGCCAGCAGATCCTCCGCCTTCCCCTCGGCGTCGGCGAGCGCCTTGCGTTGCTCGTCCGACGGCGGGCCAAAGTCGCCGTCGATCAGCATCTCGAGCGTGGCGAGCACGGAGGTAAGCGGCGTCTTGAGATCGTGCACGATCATCTTCATGAGGTCGTCGCGCATCTTCTCGACCTCCCGCAGCTTGCGAAGGCTTTCTTCCAGCGCCTCGGTGGCGGCCTTGAGGCGCAGCAGGCTGCGGACGCGCGCGCCCAGCACGAGCCGGTTGTGCGGCTTGGTCAGGAAGTCGTCGCCGCCGGCCTCGATGGCCTTCACGCGATCGGTGGTGTCGTTGAGGGCGGTGACGAAGATGACCGGGATCGATTTGCTGCGCGGGTCGCGCTTGATGCGGCGGCAGACCTCGAATCCGGTGGACCGGTCGTCCACGCCGAGGTCGCCCGCCGGCATCGAGACATCGAGGATGGCCAGGTCGGGGCGCTCCTCGAAGCACTTGGCCAGCGCGGACGGTCCGTCGTGGGCGGCGATGGCGCGATAGCCGAGCACGTGCAGCTGGTCGAACAGCAGCTCCACGTTCGCGGCCACGTCGTCCGCGACGAGAATCAGCGGCGCGTTGGCCGGTGGCGCGGTGATTTCCACGAGGGCGTCAGGGACGGACGCCGATACCCAGGCTCAGAATCCAGGCACGTTCGTTCGCGGCCAGCCCGGCGTCGCGGCTCGCGCGCGTCAAGCCAACATCCGTGATCAGGCGCCCACCCGCAAACATGGTTCCAAGACCGCCGGAGAAACTGTTCTCCGTCACGGTTTTCCCGGCCGCGGCAAACGGCAACGTCCGCGTGCGCGCGCCGGCGCGCACCGCCACGTCCTGACCGATGAGCTTGAGGCCGGCGACGTCGGCGCCGACGCTGGTATCCCACGCGTCGCTCGCGCTGACGCCCGGCCCGAGCTTGTTGAGCGACGACCACCCTTCACGGGACGTCCGGAAGGCGATGGCCGAATTGGCGATGCCGGTGTAGGCGACGGACAGCCCGAAGCGCGTCGGCACGCGGCCGGAGCTCAAGAGCGTGTCCGATTCGGAAACGGTCAACGTTCCCCCGGTCCGCGCCGACGCCGCGGCAACGAAGTTCCTGCTGATCAGCTGGACTCCCGCCGACGCGGCCGCGCCGCCGTAGCTGAGCGTGCGACGCACGGTGAAGTTGGAAAACGCCGTGGTATCGCCGTAGACGTCACCCACGCTCACGAAGCTGCGTCCCGTGATGGCGTGTGCCCCGACCCCGAGGCGAATCCAGCTGGCCGGCGTGAACGCCGTGGCCAGCCGCACGTCGTTCATGGCGCCGTCCACGGTAAACGTGGTGGTGGCCTGCACCGAGTCGGTCCCCACCAGCTTCGTGCTCTGCACCACCGTGGACGCGGTGCGGTCGAGCAGCGTGGAGGCGCCGATGCTCACCACCCAGCGCGAACCGACCGGCGCGGCGCCGAACAACACCGGATAGCGCGACGTGGTGGTGCGGTCCTTCGCCGCGCCGTTCTGGACCGTGCGATACTCGGGCTCGATCTGGAAGAACAGCACCTTCGACGAGAACACGCCGATGGTGGACGGGTTGAGCGGCGACCACGGGTCGATTTCGGCGACCGCGCCGCCGGTGCCCGCCGCCCGCGCGCTGAACTGTCCCGTGGGAAAGCCGTAGCCCTGCGTGCTCAGATTGCCCTGTGCACCCGCCGCGCCCGCGAACAGACTGAAAACGAAAACGGTGCGTCTCATGGCACGCCGAAGTTGGTGCGCGGCACGTACGTGATGCGCAGCTTTGGACGCAGTGCCGGCGCCGCCCGCGTCGAGAAGAAGTCCAGCTGGCCCGGCTTTTCCGCTTCCTCGCTCGACCGCAGCGCCACCGACCGGCGATTCACGTCCGGCTTCGACAGCCCCCAGGTGCGCACCAGCGGACCGATCTCGATGCCCTGCACGCCGCTGTCGCTCGGCACCAGCCCATGCTCGAGCAGCCCGAAGGCGCCGGGGGGGCTGAGGAACCCGAGGATCGTTTCCGGATCGGTGACCACCGAATTGATCAGAAACGCACCGGGCGACAGCGGCACGGTGTCCTTCGGGTCGATCGTGCGATTGGGCTTCTGATGGAGCAACAGCGTGGCGCGAACGATCGAGGACGAGTCCACGATGTACGACGGGATGTTCAGGTTGATGATCGCCCGGCGCCCGGGCAGCCCACCGACGGAAATGAGCGACGACGCGGGCGGACTCCCGCCCTTCACCGTCACCACGTAGTCGCCGAGGGCGTTGGCGAGAAAGAGCGGCGTCGCGGGCGTCAGTGAAAAGACGTTGTTGGCGACCGGCGGCACCGTGGTGTCCTTGCTCGCGTACGAGATGAGCCGCGGCCCCGTGCCCGCGTCGTGACTCTCGATGAGCACCGACGCCGACTTGGTGCTCACCACCTTGAGCCCGATGCGCATGCGCGTGTGCGCCAGCATGTGGCCCAGGACCGAGTCCGTGGGCAGCCGGATGAACACCGAGTCGAGCAGCGATTCCGGCGCGAAGCTCCGCGACGCCAGGAACCGATCCTTCCGGAAGAGGGACGCGAGGACCGTGGCGCTGGTGTCGAAGCCCTCCAGCGTGTCCACGTCGTACGCCTCGATCGTCACCGGCGCCGGATTGCGACGCAGCGTATCGATGAGGAGTCCGAGGCGCAGGAACGCGCTGTCGAGCGTGGTCACTTCGCTGTCGCCTGCCGACGTGTGGTACGTGGTGAACAGCGTGTCGTAGCGGACGATGACGCGCGTTTCGAGCGTATCCCCGCGCGAGGTGAGCAGCATGTAGTTCTCGTACCCGAACGGCGGGAAGCCGAGCACCGTGGTGTCGCTCACGACATCGATGAGCGTGTCGCGCAACGGTACGCCTTCCTGCGGACAGAGCAGCGGACAGCTGCCCCTCGAGTCCAGCCGGTCCGAGCAGGCGCCGACGCCCGCCACGAGCGCCGTGAAGACCGCGAGGGCGAACAACCGGAAACCGGCGCCGCCGCTCATCGATGCTGCTCCAGCGAACGGGGCGTGAAGGCGCGTGGGAGGAGCTCGTCGAGCGTCCAGTGCGCGTGCTTGCCGTCTCGCGTGAAGGTGTACACCGCCATGTGCGGCGAGAATTCTTCCAGGAACTGTCGGCACATGCCGCAGGGCGGCGTCGGCTCGTCGGCTTCCGTCGCGATCACGATGGTCGAGAAGGTCCGAACGCCCCTCGCCACCGCCGCGGCCACCGCCGTCCGCTCCGCGCACATCCCGACCGGATACGACGCGTTCTCCACGTTGCAGCCTTCCGCGATGCTGCCGTCGGTGCCGAGGAGCGCGGCGCCCACGCGAAAGCGCGAATACGGCGCGTACGCTCGTTCCATGGCGGCGAACGCGCGCTCGCGCAGCACCGTGGTGGTGCGCTCGTCGGCCGATTCCGCCGATTTCGTCGAGCTGGTCATGCCGACGCGATCAGGCCGAGGAAAGACTCGCCGCGACCGCGAAACGAGACGCCAAGCCATTCAGCCACCGTGGCGCCCAGATCGGAGAACGTCGGCCTCCGGCCCACCGACACCGGCTGGACCGCGGGTCCCAGCGCAATCAACGGCACGCACTCCCTCGCGTGGTCCGTAGACGCGGTGGTGGGATCGTTCCCGTGGTCGGCGGTTATGAACAGCAAATCGTCCTTTTTGAGCTGTGAGGTAAGGCCCGGAAGCGCGGCGTCGAACTCCCGCAGTGCTCCATAGAACCCCGGAGCATCGTTCCGGTGCCCATACGACTGGTCGAAATCTACTAGATTCGCGAACAGCAACCCCACGGCATCCCCTGCAAGCCAGCTAAGAATTCTGGCCAGGCCGTCGGCATTGCTGGCGGTGTGAATGGCTGAGATCGATCGGCCGGCGAACAGGTCGTCCACCTTGCCCACGCCCTGACGCGCAATCCCCGCCGTGGCCAGAGCGTCAAGCAGCGTTTCCGACGGCGGCTGAATCGAGTAGTCGCGCCGGTTCTTGGTGCGGGCCCAATTGCCCGCCGTACCGGCAAAGGGCCGGGCAATGACCCGAGAGATGTCGTGCGGAGGCACCAGCAACCGGCGCGCCTTCTCGCAGGCGCCGTACAGCTCCTCGAGCGGAATGACGCCCTCGTTGGCGGCCACCTGAAAGACCGAATCCGCCGATGTGTAGACAATCCAGGCGCCGGTCCGTTCGTGCTCCGCGCCAAACCGGTTGATCACGTCGGTTCCGCTCATCACCACGTTCCCGATCACGGGCCGCCCGGTTTCGCGCGCGAACGCGGCGATGACTTCGGGCGGGAACCCGTGCGGATAGGTGGGAAATGGCCTGGAGAGATGAACGCCCGCGATCTCCCAGTGTCCCGTGGTGCTGTCCTTCCCCGCCGACCGTGGCACCAGCAATCCCCAGGCGCCCCTGGGGCGGTCGATCCGCCGCACCCCAGCCAGATCGGCGATGTTGCCGAGGCCCGCAGCCTCGAGATTGGGCAGCGACAATCCGCCAAGCGCGCGCGACAGGTTGCCGAGCGTATCGCTGCCGACGTCGCCGTAGTGGGCGGCGTCCGGCGCCTCGCCGATGCCCACGCCGTCGAGCACGATGATGGCGGCTCGTCTCATTCGACCGTTCCGTCGCCCGAGTAGCGTCGCGGCAGCCGGGCGACGAGACCCGTCAGGAGCTCGTAGGGACTCATCTCGGCGACCGCGGCGACGTCGTTCACCGTCATACCCTCGCCGATCAGCGTGGCGACGTCGCCGACCGCGCAGGAAACATCCGTCACGTCGATCATCGTCATGTCCATGGTCACGATTCCGGCCACCGGCGCGCGCTGGCCGTTCACGACGACGACCGCGCCGCGGTTGCTGAGCGCCCGGCGATACCCGTCCGCGTAGCCGATGCCCAACGTGGCGATGCGACGGCGCCCGGTGGCGCGCCAGGTGGCCTCATAGCTCACCGTTTCGCCGTCGGCCACGTCGCGCAGGTCGACGATGCGCGCGCACACCGTGACCACCGGGTCCGGCCGAATGGCCGGCTCGTGCCCGCTCGTCACTCCATATAGGAATACGCCGGGACGCACCACGTCCCACGGTGACGGTGCGCGATGCTCCACGGCAGGGCTGTTCTCGGCGTGCAGAATGGCAGGTCGCTCGGGAAGCCGGGCGAGCGCGTCGCGAAACCGCTGCTCCTGCTCCTCGCGCGACTGCGGGCTGCTGGCAGCCGAGTGAAAGTGCGTGTACGCGCCCTGCGGTGGATGCGGCCGAATGGCGTCCAGCAGGCTGCCGATCTCGGTCCATTGCACGCCCGCGCGATTCATCCCGGTGTCGATGGCCAGGTGCCACGGCCGGCGCCGCGGCCCCCAGGCGTGAATGGCTTCCGTGGTGCCGAGCGTTGGCGTGAGATCGAAGCGTTCGAGCGCGTCGAATTCATCGACGAGCAGCGGCGTGAACACCAGGATGGGCCGCCGGATGCCGTGCTCTCGAAGGATCTCGCCCTCGCGCACCGTGGCAACACCAAAGCCCCACGGATCGAGCCGCTCCAGCGCGCGCGCCACGCGCACCGCCCCGAGGCCGTACGCGTCGCCCTTCACCATGGGCAGAATGGGCACGCCGGCGCGCGACCGCACCCGAGTCCCGTTGCGCAACAGCGCGCCGAGGTCGATCTCGACCCAGGCGCGCCGCATCAAGCTTTCCATGGCTAGAGAAGCTATTCTGTTTCCTCATGGCGCCAAAACCCTCCCTCGACGACACGCTCGCGCTGATGCGCGACCTCCGCGCGCGCTGCGAGTGGGATGCGGCGCAGACGCACGAATCGCTTCGGCCCTACCTCATCGAGGAAGCCTACGAGGTGGACGAGGCCATTCGGGTGGGCGACGACGCCAAGCTCAAGGAGGAGCTGGGCGATCTTCTCCTGCAGATCCTGTTTCACTCCGTGGTGGCCGAAGGACGCGGCGCGTTCGACCTGCACGACGTGGCGGCCACTTTCCTGGCCAAGATGAAGGGCCGGCACCCACACCTCTACGGCGAGGGCGCGCGCGAGCCGTGGGAGAAGATGAAGGCTAAGAAACGCGCGAGTATCGTGGACGGGCTGCCCGTGGACATGCCGGCGCTCCATCGGGCGTTTCGGCTGCAGGACCGCGCGGCGGGGGTGGGCTTCGATTGGCCTGACGCCGAGGGGCCGCTCGCCAAGGTGGAAGAAGAGCTTCGCGAGGTGCGCGGCGAAATCGGCGCCGACCAGGATCGCTTGCAGGACGAGATTGGAGATCTTCTATTCGCCGTTGTGAACCTGGCCCGGAAGCTTGGCGTCCATCCGGCCATCGCGTTGGACAAGGCGAACGTCAAGTTCGCCACGCGTTTTGGCGCCGTGGAACGACTTGCCGCGGAGCGCGGGCTCAAGGTGGGCGAGGCGTCGCTGGAGCAGCTCGACGCGCTCTGGGACGAGGTGAAGACGCGTGAATAGGCCGCTGCTGCTCCTGCTCGCGCCCGTGGCACTGGCGGCTCAGCAGGTGCGCGGCACCGTTCGCGACAGCGCCACCCGCCAGCCGGTTCGCGGCGCCGTCCTCGTCGTGCTCGATTCTGCCGGCGCCAACCTGCGCCGGCTCATCTCCGACGAGCGCGGAAACTACCGGCTCACGCTCCCCGCCGGCGCACGCACCGTCCGCGTGTTTCACATCGGCTTCCGGCCAGCCAGTCTGCCGCTGCTCGGCGAGTCGGAGGTCGACGTCGTGCTCGCGCCGATCACCCGATTGCTCGACGCCGTCACCGTCACGGCCGCCGCGAGCTGCGCGCCGCGCGGCGATCGAGCGCGCGCGTTCGCGGTATTGGAACAGGCGCGTCTCGGCCTGCTCGCTACGGTCGTGGCCCGCGAAACATCGCCGCCAACGCTCACCACCCTGACATTCGAGCGCGTGCTGCGTCCAGGCTCCAGCCGAATCGAGGAACAGGCGGTTCACACGAAGGTTGGCAGCGCCTCCACGTCCTTCGCCGCCGCGCGGACCGCCGCGCATCTCGTGACGCACGGATTCGGAACGGACAGCGCAGGACATCGCATCTTCTACGCGCCCGACGCCGACGTGCTGCTGAGCGATGCGTTCACCATCGGGTACTGCTTCTCGGTCGCGGACCGCGACCGTCAGCGCGGCAACCAGATCGGGGTGTCGTTCGCACCGGCCGAGCGCCGTCCGGATCGCGTCGACATCGACGGCACGTTCTGGATCGACACGTCCGCGTGGCGGCTTCGGGACCTTGAGTTCCGCTACGTCGGCCTCCCGCGCGCCACCGAAACGCTACGCCCGGGCGGCCGGTTGTCGTTCCGCGAGCTGCCCAACGGCATCGTGTTCATCGACGCGTGGTCCATCCGGTTCTTCAGGGAAAACACGGAAACGGTCCTCGACACGTACCAGCGTCCGGTGGATCGAACGTGGATCAGCGCGCACGAGCACGGCGGCGAGGTCGCTGAAGGTCTCTGGCCCGACAGCACGACATACCGCGCGAAACTGGGTACGCTCTGGTTACGCGCGGTGGACGCCACCGGAAAACCCGTCAGCTCGGCGGTGCTGCGACTCGAGAACACGGATTACATCGCGAGCCCCGACGCGCGCGGTTTGCTGGAGATCACCGGTCTGCTACCGGGTCCCTACACCGGGACCGTGCTGGACTCCGGCCTCGCGTCCGCCGGCATCGTGCTCCCGACGTCGCTCAAGTTCGAGGCGGAGCGGGACAAGATCTATCAGACGCGGGTGCGCATGCCCACGGCCGGGGAATACGTGCGCGTGGCGTGCGGCAAGAAGCGCCTTGACGGTCGGCCGGTCGGGTCGGGAGACGTGGTCAAGGTTCGTCGCGCCGACGATCCGGAGGCCTGGATGACGGGCCGTGTGCTGGACGCCGGCGACCGAGGCGTGGCGGGAGTGCACTGGCTCCTGCGCAGAAACGTCGGGACCGATTGGCAGGTCGTCTCGCAGGCTGGGCTCACCGGGCCGGACGGCCAGATCGAGACCTGCATTCAGTTGATGGAGGACGACGTCATTGAGCTATCCGCCTGGCGCGAGGGACAGGCGCCAACGACGAGTCGCGCGACGTTGCGGGCGGGGATGCAGGTGTTGACGGTACGACTGCCTTGAGAGCGGAACAGCTTAGGATCGGTAACTGCCTGACAGCGGCAACTGCCTGACACCGGTAACCGCCTGACACCGGTGACCGCCAAACACCGGAACGGCTAGCGTCGGAACAGCGGAGCTCTTCGGGCCGGTGTTTTCGGCGTTCCGAGTTCCAGGCTGTTCCCGGTTTCAAGCGGTTCCGCTCTCATGGCTTGAGACGATGCATCATCCGCGGAAAGGCGATCACCTCGCGGATGTGGGGCGTGCCGCAGATCCATGCCACCGTGCGCTCGAGTCCCAGCCCGAAGCCCGAGTGGGTGAACGTGCCGTACCTTCGAAGGTCGAGGTACCAGTCGTACGCCTTCTCCGGCAGACCCTCCTCGCGAATGCGATGGAGCAGCTTGTCGTGATCGTCTTCGCGCTGTGAGCCGCCGATGATCTCGCCGTATCCCTCGGGCGCCAGGCAGTCGTCGCACAGCACCGTGCGCGGGTCGGCCGGGTTCTCCTTCATGTAGAAGGCCTTCGCCTCCTTGGGGTAGTTCATCACGAACACCGGGCGGTCGTAGTCGGCCACGAGCAGCGCTTCGTCCTCGGCGCCCAGGTCGTCGCCCCAGTTGATGGCGCTGCCCTTCCCCTTGAGGATCTCCACCGCCTTGGTGTACTCGATCCGGTGGAACGGCGGCTTCACCCGCTCGAGCGGCGCCGTGTCGCGCTCCAATTCCTTGAGCTCAGCCGCACGGCGCTCGAGACAGCGCTTCACCAGGAAGGACACGAAGTCTTCCTGAAGGCGCATGTTGTCCTGAGAGTCGTACCAGGCCACCTCCGGCTCGATCATCCAGAACTCGGTGAGGTGACGGCGCGTCTTCGACTTTTCGGCGCGGAACGTGGGGCCAAACGTGTAGATCTTCCCGAACGCCGCCGCCGCGGCCTCGCCGTAGAGCTGGCCGGTCTGCGCGAGATACGCCGTGCCTTCGTCGAAATACTCGGTGGAGAACAGCCCGCTGCGCTCGCCAATGGCCGCCGTGAGAATCGGCGTATCGACGCGTAGAAAACCGCGCTCGTAGAAGAAATCGTGAACCGCCTGTTCGATCTCGTTGCGAATGAGGAAGATCGCGCGCTGTCGAGAACTCCTCAGCCAGAAATGTCTGTGATCGAGGAGGAAATCGATCCCGTGCTCCTTGGGCTGGATCGGATAATCCAGCGGGCTCGTTCCGATGATTTCCAGGTTCGTGGCGCCCATCTCGTAGCCGCCCGGCGCGCGCGGCTCGGCTTTGACCTCGCCCGTCACGGCCACCGACGTCTCGATGGTCAGCTCCTTGAATCGTTCCCAGACCTCGGGCGGCAGCGTCGTTTTCACCAGCACCGCCTGCATCACGCCGGTGCCGTCCCGAATCACCGCGAACGCCACTTTGCCCGACGAGCGGACGTGCGTGATCCAACCGCGGACGGTGACCGTCCGGCCGGCATGAGCGGACAACTCGCCTATGCGAGATGTGATTTCGGACATGCGGGGAGCGTGATAAAGCCCTGTGGCGCGGAGCTATAAGGCTACAAGTGGCCTTTCGGCCCCGGTACCCCCAATGGACCGGCGTTTTCCTTGCATCCAATGGGGTAACCCGGGTTCCCCTGCACCGCTCATGACACTGCGCTCGAGGCTCGCGTTCGGATTCGTCGCGATCGCGGTCATCCTCGTGGGTCCGCTGGTCTTTGCCATTCGTTCGCTTCATCAGGCGCACGAGACCACGCGCGCCCTCCAGCGATCGGAGTTTGCCGCGTCGCTGGTGCTCGGGCAACTGCGCGAGTCGCTGAACGATGTGCGCCGCCAGGAGCTGGCGGTGCTCTTCACCAAGAGTGCGCAGGCGCGGGACGCGCTCGCCGCGCAGGTTCATCAGGTCAGCGTGCTGGCCGACTCGCTCAACCGCTTTCAGCTCCCTACGCCCGCGCGCGACATCGCGTCGGCTGTCCAGCAGATTGCCGCGGCGGCGCCGGAAGAAGACCGGGCGGTCTTGTCCGGCCGGCCCCATCTCGCCGACTCCATCTCCGACGCGTTGTTCACCCCTGCGCTCACCCGCGCCGACTCTGCCGTGTCGTTCGCCGAGCACGCGCTCCGGGTGCGGACGGCGGAACGCGTGGACCAGGCGGCGCGTCGGATCTCGAGCATGCAGACGCTGGCCGTCGGCTCGCTGCTGCTCGCGCTGGCCCTCGCCGCCGTCATCGCCTGGTGGCTCACGCGATCCATCAGCAGCCCGGTATACGAGCTCGAGCGCGGAATGCGCGCGGTGGCGGATGGCGAGCTCGACCATCGGCTTCGCGTATCCCCGGATAGGCGCGACGAGTTCGGCCGGCTGGCCGAGAGCTTCCAGGAGATGACGCGCCAACTCGGTGAGCTGGACAAGCTCAAAGCCGAGTTCGTGTCGGTGGCGTCGCACGAGCTCAAAACGCCGATCAACGTGATCATCGGCTACCTGCAGCTGCTCGAGGAAGGGGTGTATGGGCAGCTGCCCGAGAAGCACGCGCAGATCCTCAAGACGGTCGGCATGCAGGCGCAGTCGCTGCTGCGCCTGGTGAAGCAGCTGCTCGACGTCAGCCGATTCGAGGCGGGCGGCGGGCGCATCGAGCCGCGTCCGGTGTCGCTGCCCAAGATCGTCACCGAGCTGGAGCAGACCTTCCGCGTGCTGGGGGTGCAGCGCGGCGTGGAGTTCGTGGTCGAAGCCGGCGACGACCTGCCGGCCGAGGTCAACTGGGATGTGGACCGCGTGAACGAGGTCCTGGGCAACCTGCTCTCCAACGCCTTCAAGTTCACCCCGCGCGGCGGGCGGGTGACGCTGCGCATCGACGCCGGCGGTGACCGCGTGTCGATGGCGGTGGCGGACACAGGCGCCGGCATCCCGCCCGCCCAGCTGCCGCGCATCTTCGAGAAGTTTTACCAGGCCGATAACCAGCGTTCCGCGTCCGCGCTCGGGTCGGGCTTGGGACTTGCCATCGCCAAGCAGATTGTAGAGGCTCACGGGGGAACGATTCAGTGCGACAGCACACTCGGCGTCGGTACGACGTTCACGATTACCCTGCCCGTGCGCGTGGCGCGGCGCACGTCGGCGCAGCGCGTGGCCAAGGTCGCGTGAGGCGGAGCTGGATCGCCGCCGCCTTGGCGTTGGCCGTCGCGCTCGACGGGTGCATCACCGTGAGCCGGCCGAACTTCATGCAGTCCCCCGCGCAGCGCGACTGGGCGGCGACGCTCGACCTGGCGCAGCGCTACGCGACCTCGGGCCGGTTCGCGGCGGCGGACAGCGTTCTCGCTGCTTTCGCGCTGCGGAATCCCGGAACGCCCGAGGCGTCGGAGACCGCCTATTGGCGCGCCGTGTACGCGCTGGATCCGTCGGCCCAAACGCCGTCGCTGGTTGGTCCCATGGCGTTGCTCGACGGCTACATCGCCGGCGGTCCGCCGCGCGTGCATTTGTCCGAGGCGACGACCCTGCGGCGCATGGCGAATCAGCTCGACGCGCTCTCCAAGGCCGCGGCGGCCAACGCGCAGGCGGCGAAAATCAGCGAGAGCCGCGGCGAAGTGGTGGCCAGACCGCCGGACAACAGCGCCGACTCGCTCGAGATCAAACGACTGCGCGACGAGCTGGCGAAGGCGAAAGAGGAGCTGGAGCGCATTCGGAAGCGGCTGGCCAATCCCGGGAAGCCGCCTTCACCCAACCCGAAATAGCTCCAGCGCCCGGGCATAGCGTTCGCCGAGCACGCGTTTCAGTCCCGCGTGCTCTTTCTTTTCCAGCGCCGGATCCTGCTCCAGCAGCCAGGCGGCGATCTCGCGCGCGCGCTCGTTGAGCGCCTCGTCCTCGTTGAGCGGGTCCGCGATGCGAAACGACGCGATGCCGCTCTGCTTCTCGCCGAACAGGTCGCCCATGCCGCGCAGCTTGAGATCGGCGCGCGCGATTTCAAATCCGTCCTCGGTGCGCGTGAAGAGGCGCAGCCGGTCCTCCGTTTCCGGGCTCACGTTGCCGAGCAGGATGCAGAACGACTCGGCGCCTCCGCGCCCGACGCGGCCGCGCAGCTGGTGCAGCTGCGAGAGGCCGAATCGTTCCGGTTGCTCGATCAGCATCACCGTGGCGTTCGGCACGTCGATGCCGACCTCGATGACGGTGGTGGCGACGAGGATGTCGATCTTCCCGTCGCGGAACGTCCGCATGATGTCGTCTCGCTCGGCGCTCGGGATGCGCCCGTGCAGCAGCGCCACGCGACGATTCGCGAACACGCCGCCCTCCGACGTGAGCTCCTCATACGCCGTGGTGGCGGCCTTGAGGTCCATCTTCTCCGACTCCTGGATCACCGGGTAGACGATGTACGCCTGGCGCCCCTGCTCGATTTGCCGGTCGATGAACTCGAGCACCTTCTGGCGGCCCGACTCGGGGCGCAGCGCCGTGGTGATGGGCTGACGTCCGGGCGGCCGCTCATCGAGCACGCTGAGATCGAGATCGCCGTACAGCGTAAGCGCGAGCGACCGCGGAATCGGCGTGGCGCTCATGAGCAGGACGTCGGGCCGATCGCCCTTGGCGCCGAGCGCCTTGCGCTGCTCCACGCCGAAGCGATGCTGCTCGTCCACGGCGGCGAAGCCGAGCTTCGCGAATTGGGCGCCCTCCTGAATCAACGCGTGCGTCCCGACGGCGAGCACGGGCGCGTCGCCGGCGAGGAGCGCGGCGGCGCGTTTTCGCTCCCTGGCCGGCAGACTTCCGGTCACGAGCACCGGATCGATGTCGAGCGGCGCGAGCAGCCGCCGCATGGTCACCGCGTGCTGCTCCGCGAGAAGCTCGGTGGGCACCATGATGGCGGCCTGGTAGCCGTTCTCGATGGCCAGCAGCGCGGCGAATAGCGCCACGATCGTCTTGCCGCTACCCACATCGCCCTGGAGCATACGATGCATGCGGCGCTCGCTCGTCATGTCGCCCACGATCTCGCGAATGGCGCGGATCTGGGCTCCCGTGAGCTCGTAGGGAAGCTTCTCGCGCAGCCGGGTGGTGAGCTGCCGTTTGTTGGTGAACTGCACGCCCTCGCGCGGCGTTCGCGCCAGAACGCGCGCGCGATGGTGCAGCAGCTGGACGAACAGCAGCTCCTCGAACGCCATACGGGATCGGCCCAACTTCGCTTCGGCCAGCGTGGCGGGCCGGTGGACCATGCGCAGCGCGTCGCGGAAACCGGGCACCATGGCGCGCTCGAGCAACCTGGGCGGCAGGTACTCGTCGGCCAGCGGCAGCAGCGCGTCGAGATTGTTGTCGAGGATCGAGCGAACCACCTTGAACGACAGGCCTTCCGTGGCGGGATACACGGCGAGCACGCGTCCCTGCTCCGGCCCGTCGGCGTCTGACCCAAGGTTCATCCACTCGCGCGGCTGCACCTGCCGGCCATGGTAGAAGCGCACCACGCCGATCACGAGCAGGAAGTCGCCCTTGTTGATGCTGCGGTCGAGAAACGGCTGCCCGGGCCATGACACTTCGATCATTCCGGTTTCGTCCTTGAGCACGGCCTGGAAGATTCGCAGGCCTTTGCGCGTGGGCAGCACGCCCTTGGACACGACGCGGCCCGCGATGGTGACCTGCATGCCCGTCTCGAGCTGGGCGATGGGCGTGATGGTGCTCGCGTCTTCGTAGCGGTGCGGGACGTGGTACAGCAGGTCGCCCGCCGTGAGGACGCCCATCTTCCGGAACATCTCGCCGCGCGCCGGCCCCACCCCTTTCAGGTAGGTGATGGGCGTATCGAACCGGACTCTGGTCATCCCTCCAGCAGGTCCCGCGCGAACGACTCGGCGTCGAAATCGACCAGGTCGTCCGCGGCCTCGCCGACGCCGAGGAATTTGACGGGGACGTCGATCGCTTCATGCACCGCAACCACGACACCGCCGCGCGCCGTGCCGTCGAGCTTCGTCACCACGAGGCCGGTAACGGGCACCGCGGCCGCGAACGTTTTCGCCTGCTGCACCGCGTTCTGACCGATCGTTCCGTCGAGCACGAGCAGACTCTCGTGGGGCGCGCCCGGGAGCCGCTTGGCGATCACGCGCGCGACCTTCTTGAGCTCCTCCATGAGATCGTCGCTCGTGTGCAGGCGGCCCGCGGTGTCGACAATCAGCACGTCGGCGCGCCTGGCGACGGCCGAGTCGATGGCGTCGAAGGCAACTGCCGCGGGATCCGCGCCCGCTTTGGCGCCGACGAATTCCGCGCCGGCCCGCTCGGCCCAGACACGGAGCTGATCGACCGCGCCGGCGCGAAACGTGTCGCCCGCCGCCACCATCACGCGCTTCCGTTGGGCGGTGAACCGGGTCGCGAGCTTTCCGATGAACGTGGTCTTCCCCGCGCCGTTCACGCCCACGACGAGAATGACCGTCGGCGCCTGCGCGGCGGAGCCGAGCGCCGTTTCGCTGCGTCCGGTGCGGAGCGACGCCTCGATGCCTCGCGCCAGCGCGTCGTGGAATTCCTGCTGCGATTTCACAGTCCCGCGCTTCGCCTGGCGTTCCACTTCTTCGACGAGCCGCAACGTCACGGGCACGCCGAAATCCGCCTCGAGCAGCAGCTCCTCCAGCTTCTCGAGCGATCCGGCCGACACGCCGCCGCGCGCCATGACGCCGACGTCCATGAGCGCGACGTCCTTGATCCGCGACCACAGCGTCCGCTTGGGGACATCCCCCGCTTTCCGAACAATCCTCATCTCATTCCGCGTCGCCGACGAAGAAACCACTCTACGCACAGCAGTGCGATTGCGACCGCATACACCCATCCCATGGTCCGCATTCCCGGCGCCACGCTGGCCGACGCGGCGCCTTTCAGGGCATCCGCCGTCGGCACCGGTGGCCGAGGGAGCCATTCCCGCGACCCATTCACCACCAGCAGCGCCCGCCCGCCCGGCATGGACACTTCGTACACGCCGGGCGACCGAGACGGCGTCTCCGCCACATTGGCATTGGGCCCGAAGCGCACCGTGACCGAATCCACGCGCGACGCAGCATTCCGTTGCCGAATGGCGAGCGTGACCACCGAATCGTTCGGCGACCCGCGACGCCAGCGCAGCACGTCGCCTGCCCTCACCAGACGCTCGTCGGGCACCGCCGCCCGTTTGTCGGCCCGCTCGGCGGCCAGCCAGTCGAAGATGCCGCCCCAGAGCGCCGTGTAGGCGTCTTCCGCCGCGCCGCCGCGGAGTCGCCAACGCCAGAGGCCAGCCGCGGAGATCGTCACCACGCGGCGCGGCTCGTCCGATCCGGCGATGAACACGCGGCGCTCGGTGGACCGGCCGCGACGCGCTTCGGCGGCCTTCCACCGGCCGCTGGGCTGTGTCTCGGGCACCGAGAGCGGCGGTAGGCTGTCCCACGGCAGGCCGCTCAGCGCCGGCGAGAGGGGCGACACGGGAGCATCGGCCGCGTACCACTCGCCGTCTTCGGCCGATGGCGGTACGACGAGCGCAATCGGTCCGAGCGCCGCCGTGCGCGGCGGGCCAAAAATGCTGGTGTCGCCGTGCAGAATGGCAACCGGGGCATCGTGAAAGGCACGCCGCACCTCGTCCTCCGGCACGGCGGTGAGCGGACCGTCGAGCCGCCATTGTCCGGGCGCGACGCGAAAGAAGGCGCGCGTCGGGATCGCCAGCGCGCCGCGCAGCACGGCAAGCGCATAGCGCGCGTCGTAGTCGGGCGATGTCGAGATGAAGACGGCGCTCGCGGCGCGCGACACGTCGATCGCCGCCGACAAGGTGTCGTTGTGCGGCTCGGCGTCGTCCGCCGAGCTGGCCACCGCGCGCAGCACCACGGGACCCGCGGTCCCGCTGAGCACCGCGCGTAGCGCGATGCTGCGCTCGGCGAACGACGGCAGGCTGTCCACGTTCACCCGCGCGACCGGGCGATCGTCGAGCAGGAGCGTGAGCGCTCCGCGACGTGCGCCTCCGCTCCCGGCCACGAGACCGACCTTGATCTCCGCGGTGTCGCCACTGACGGCGAGACGCGGAGCCTCCAGCGTAGCCACCGCCAGATCCGGCTGCCGGGGACGAGGCACGGTGACGATGCGCGAACCAGCGGGCAACGAGCGCAGGGCGTCTGCGTCGTCCAACTCCCCGTCTGTGATCACCACCAGCGGATGTCCCGCGGCCACCGCGCGATCGACCGCCGGCTGCAATTGCGTCGAGACGTCCCGCGTCGCGCTCTGGAACGGTCGCAGGGAGTCGCCAAAGGTGAACGTGGACTCGGCGTGAACGTCGGCCGTGGCGGTCCGGACGCCGCGCAGCACCGCGCTGTCGGTTCCGGCACCGCGCACGAGGCTCAGCGAGCCGTCCACGGCTGCCCAGGCCGCGGCAGGCTTGGCGCGGGCCGCTGGGGCGTCGAGCACGAGCGCCACGACGAGCGTGGCGGCCACGGCCCGCAGGATGGCAGGAGGCCAGACGCCGGCGGTGGTCCGAAGGTCTCGCCATCCGTATTGCACGACGGCGAGAGCAAGACCGGCAGCCACGGCGATCAGCCAGAGGGACATGCCGGTCAAACTAACGGCGCGGACTTTAGTGCAGCGCTACCGCGTGGTGGTAAGGCTCGGTGGCCAGACGCATGATCGGCGATGACATCGGCGTCTCGAGCAGGCCGAGGAGCATGGTGCTCGCCTGCTTGAACTCGGCGAATTGCTTCGCGGGCACCGACGCCGCGCCGACGTTCGGGAGGGCGTTGCGCGGATTCCGCTGCTCTCCGCCAATCAGCACCTCGAAGTGGAGATGGGGACCGGTGGCGAGACCCGTGCTCCCGACGTACGCCACCGTCTGGCCGATCTTCACGCGGGTCCCCACCTGAACGCCCGTCTCGAAGCGACTCAGATGTCCGTAGCGCGTGACGATGCCGTTGATCGGGTGGCGAATCTCGAGGACGTTGCCGTACCCGTTCCCCCATCCTCGACGGACCACCACGCCGTCGCCAATCGCTCTCACGGGCGTTCCAGCGTCGGCGCCGTAGTCGGTGCCGGTGTGCATCTTCCACTGGCCAAGGATCGGGTGCATGCGACCACCGAACCCGCTGGTGATGCGACCAAATTCGATTGGCGTGCGCAGGAAGGCGGCGCGCATGGACTTGCCGGTCTCGTCGTAGAACTCGCCGCCATCGAAGCGGATCGCCTTCAGCACCTTGCCCGACAGTTTGAAGCTGGCCGCCAACACGGAATCGATCCTGACGGCGCCGCTCGGCGCGATCGACCGCAAGACCATGACCTTGAACTCGTCACCGCGGCGAAGGTCACGGCTCATATCGACTTTGTATTCGTAGACGCCGGCCAGCGTGTTGGCGAGCACGCGGCGGGCCTGAGGCGGCAGTTCACTGACCGTGCTTGAATCGACGGCCCATGTCAGGTTCGATTTGATCGTCCCGCTCACCAGGATCGTGTCCGTTTTCCACTGCACGACTTCCTGTGTCGCCGACCAGCTACCAGTGGTATCGCGACGGAGATGCAGCAGCAGGCGATCCTGCCTGAGCTGAAGGACGATCTCGGACGGGATCGAGTCCGCGGGATCCGAGCGGAAGGTCACCGAAAGCCGGTCCGGAAACCGCTGGGCTTTCGGAATGGCCTGGAGCGCCTGCGCGATGTCGCCGTCGGAGAGGCCGCCGCGCTGCAGCACCGTGCGGAGGTTCTCGCGCCTGCCCACCGTGTCCACGCGCAGCTTCCAGCGCCCTTCGCCGGCCTGCGACACCAGGAGATCACCCGCTTGCGGCGCGTCGGGGAGCGCCGGGGTCAAGCGCAGCGCGGCGGCGAAGATCGCCGCCACGAGGGTGTACAGCCCAATTCTTACTGCTGACTGCTTCAATCCATCTGCCTCCGAATGAAGGTCGGAATCTCCATGTCGTTGAGATCCTGACCTTTGTCCGGCTTGGCCGGACGGGGCAGATCGAGGCTGCGCGGACCGGCGTTGGACACGCGCGCCGGGCGGTTGCCCGGGAACGGAATCACCGGAGCGCCCTTGGGCGTGGGGGGCGTTTCGACGCCGGCGCTCTGGCCTCCGAGGCTCGCGAGCGCCCGATCGAAGCCGGTGGCAATTACCGTCACGCGAATCTCGCCCTGCATGGCCGGCTCGTGGACCGCGCCGAAGATGATCTCGGCTTCGTCGCCCACGGCGTCGTGAATGATCTCGTTGATCTGGTGCACTTCACCGAGCGTCAGGTCCGCGCCGCCGGTGATGTTGACGAGGACGCCCGTGGCGCCCGAGATGCTGACGTTGTCGAGCAGCGGGGAGCTGATGGCCTGCTGCGCCGCTTCCATGGCGCGGTTCTCACCGCGGCCAATGCCCGTGCCCATGAGCGCCGAACCGCCCGCCTGCATCACCGTGCGCACGTCGGCGAAGTCCACGTTCACGAGGCCCGTCACGCTGATCAGCGAGGAGATGCCCTGCGTGGCGTGCAGCAGAACCTCGTCAGCCTTCTTGAGCGCGTCCTGGAACGGAATGCCCTTGCCCACCACGGCGAGGAGGCGCTCGTTCGGGACCACGATCATGGTGTCCACGTTCTTCCGCATGTCGCCGATGCCCTGCTCCGCCTGGCGCATGCGCTTCCGGCCCTCGAACAGGAACGGCTTGGTGACGATGCCCACCGTGAGCGCGCCGGCTTCCTTGGCCAGCTCGGCGATGATCGGCGCGGCGCCGGTGCCGGTGCCGCCGCCCATGCCGCAGGTCACGAACACGAGGTCGGCGCCTAAAAGGGCGCGGGAGACCTCTTCACGGTTTTCTTCGATGGCCTGGCGACCGATCTCGGGGCGAGCGCCGGCACCGAGGCCGCGCGTCAGCTTTTTCCCGATCTGGATCTTGATGTCGGATTTCGAGGCGAGCAGGGCCTGCGAGTCGGTGTTCACCGAGATGAACTCGACGCCCTCGAGGTGCTCGTCGATCATGCGGTTGACGGCATTCCCACCACCACCGCCAACACCCACGACCTTCATGCGCGCGTTCTGCGTCGCGCTCTCTTCGAACTCAAAGATCATGGAGAACCGGACTCCCTGGCCAAGGAGTGAGACGTGTGGAAAGTCGCTTCGACTGCTGGAGGTGGGACACGCGAGGAACCGCGTGAACAGTCTGGGCTAACGCCCGGCAATATAACGTTTCCCGTGTGCCCCACTACCCTGGGAATGGACGAGCCAGTCGTAAAAAGATTTCAGCGCCGGTTATCCACAAACGATGTCCGGATATCACATTTTTGATGGTTGGGCCCCCTCTTGGATGGCTCTGAACTGCGTTTACGGCAGAGGACGCGGAGAACGCAGAGGCACGGTGCCCTCTGCGCTCTCTGCGGTAAATGCTGTTAAGCGCCTCCCGAGAGAGTGGCCTATGGCTGCTTGTTCACCTTCCACCGCGCATCGTCCGGACGAATCAGGCTCGAAGGCCGGAGATTCCACTCGAAGAACGTCCAGGTCCGGTTCCATGAGTCGATCTGCTCTGGCGAGTCCTCGCGCTCCAGCGTGGTGGCGTTCACGCGACGGCTGAAAGTGTGCCCGCACCCGCTCGACCCCTCTGGCGGGTTGACGTAGATCTTGGTCTCCGCCAGGTCCGGCTTCAGCGACCGCAGGGTGTACACCATCTGCTGATCTTCGCGGAAGAACACGTCGCAGTCGTTCGTCGCCACGTGCACCAGGATCGGAACCTTCAGGTGGTCCACCCAGAAAACGGGTGACCGCTTGATGTACTCCTCCTGGCACGTGTGATCCTGCTTCGGGCCGCACGTTGCTTCGAACGGCAGCCCCTGAATGCCCTCCTCCGTCGAGTAGTCGCGCTGGTAGCTCGGGCCGTGGTCGGAGAGCCGGAAAATGAGGTTCGTGACCGGCACGATCGCCGCGCCGGCCCGGAACGGGTGGTTGTCACGGAACAGCGAGTGCGCCGTGATGAAGCCGCCATGGCTCCAGCCCATGATCCCGAGCCGGTCCATGTCCACATAGGGCAGCGTCTTCAGGTAGTCGACGCTCGAGATCACGTCGTCCACTTCCTTGCCGCCGTAATCGATCTTGCGATAGAAGTCGTTGCCGTAACCCGTGGAGCCGCGGTAGTTGGGCGTGATCACCACGTAGCCCTTCTGCACGGCTTCGCGCACGAACGGGAACATCCCCGTGCCCCAGTTGCTGTGGACGCCGCCGTGCACCCAGACGAGCGCGGGATGTTTCTCCGTACGTTTCGTGAGCGGCGTGAAGAGGTAGGCCGGAATCTCGAGCCCGTCCACGCGGCTCCTGTATGACACCAGCTTGAACTCCATCACGCCCTTGCTGTGCGCCGCGTAGGTGCTCTCCGCGCGCACACGGGACGCCTTGTCGGCCGCGCAGTCGTCGGCGCCGCAGCCGCGCAGATCGGCGAAGCTCTTGCTGACGAAGAGCTGGCGCGCGCGAAGGGTGTCGGTAACGGGCGGTGGGCCGCTCCGGCGACCGGTGCCGCGGCCCGCGCGGCCGCTGGTGTCCTGGGCAACGAGAGGCGCTGCGATGAGCGCGAGCAGAATGAGTGATCTCATTCCGCAAAAATGCGTTGTCGTCCCGAGCAACGCGAGGGACCGGGGCCAATCGCTCGGGATGACGGGCTACCAGAAATCCTGCAGCCAGTCCTTGATTCGCTGTCCGATCTTCTCCACGCCCGTGCCCGAGAGGCCCAGCTTGCGCGCCGTGGCCGGTACGCCGCCGAGCGCCAACCGGCTGGCGCCGTATTGGGCGAGCCCGACCGCCGTGGCATAGCGCGGCGCCTCGACCGAGTCCGCCAACCCGCCGATGTTCTCTGTGGGCACGCCCACGCGTACACCTGTGCCGAACACGTCGCTCGCCAGGCTCGCCACGCCTTCCATCGCCGCGGCTCCGCCCGTGAGCACCACGCCGGCGCTCAATTTTCCGGCGTACCCGGCACTCGAGATGTTCCGGTTCACCAGATCGAAGATCTCGTCCATCCGCTGATGCATGATGTGCGCGAGCAGCTCTCTCGGAATCTGCCGCTCGCCCTGCGCCGCGGTGCTCGGCAGGTTGATCACCTGCGCGGGATCGACCAGCGATTCGTACGCGCAGCCATAGCGCTCTTTCATCCGCTCGGCATCGGCCTGCGTGAGGCCGAGCCCGTGTACGATGTCGTTGGTGACGTTGTTGCCGCCGAACGCGATGGTGCCGAGGTGTCGGATCTTGCCTTCGTGAAAGACGGCCACGTCGGTGGTGCCGTGGCCGAGCTCCACCAGCGCGACACCGAGCTCCTTCTCGTCTTCCGTCAGCACGGCCAGCGAGCTGGCGAACGGCTCGAGCACGAGCTCGCGCACGGAATAGCCGGCGCGTTCCACTGATTTCCGGAGATTGATCGCCGGCGACGCGCCAATGGTCACCAAATACATCTCCGTCTCGAGACGCATGCCCGTCATGCCGATCGGGTCGCGAATACCGGTGTTCTTGTCGACGGTGTATTCCTGCGGAATGGCGTGCAGCAGCTCGCGGTCCGACGGGATCTGCTGCGCGCGGGCGCCTTCGTTCACGCGGTCGACGTCGGACTTGGCGATCTCGTCGCCGCTCACGGCTACGATCCCCTTGCTCGTCATGGCCTGCACGTGCTCACCGGCAATGCCGGCGTACACATCGGCCACGCTTCCGCCGGCCATGCGCTCCGCGTCCTGAAAGGCGCGCTTGATGGCCTTGGTGGTTTCCTCGATGTCGGAGACCACGCCGCGACGCATGCCCGTGGTGCGGGCCTGGCCCACGCCGAGCACCTTGATGCGCGGGTGCTTGGGGAGGTCGCCCTCGACTTCAGCAATCAGCGCCGTGGTCTTGGACGAACCGATGTCCAGCCCGGCGACGAGACGTTCCGGAATCATTGCGGTCGGGCAATCACCTGGTCTTTGAAGCGCAGATCGATCTCGGCGACATGCAGTTGCCGCCGTGTGAGCTCGGCTTCCACCGGCTCGATCTCGGCGAGGCGTTCCAGCGTCACGTCGCTCGAGCTTCGCACCGGCGCGAAAGGTAGCGAGAACACGAGCTCCGACCCATTGGCTCCGACGCGCTTGACGCTGCTCACGCGGTCGTACACGGGTCGCATGCGCGTGCGCAGGTCCGAGAGCAGGCGGAGAAGCGCGGTGTCGCGCTGCGTCAGCACGGGCGCGTCCACGGCCGCGCTCGGACGCGCCGGGTCTATAGGTAACGGCAGTCCGCTGCCATCATAGGCGCGCAGGCCCTCGGGCGTCGGCACGAGCGCCACCGGCACCCGTTCCGTCACCTCCACCACCAGCGTTCCAGGCAGTTTTCTGCGAATCACCACGCGCTCGATCTCCGGATTCCCCGCCACGCGCCGCGCGAGCGGCTCCTTCGGGCCCCACAGGGACGCTGTGGTATCGACGTGTAGCCGGCTCAGAATGTCACCAGGCGTCAGGTACCGAAGACCGACGATCTCCACGCGACGCACGTGAAAGAAGCTCATGCGACGCAACAACCGGGGTCCCCAGACCGGCGAGGTGGCGGTCACACCGAGTACCGCCAGCACCGCCAGCACCCGCGGCCGTAGCAGGCGTCGCCAGAGTCTGGGTCTGGCTTCCGCTGGTGCGGGGTCGGGCGCCGCGGGCTTAGCCACGAGCGCGAAGTCGCTCGAGCAGCTCGGGGCCGGTGCGCGTGATGTCGCCCGCCCCGATGGTCAGCACCACATCGCCGTCCTGTAACGACGCAGCCAGGCGGTCAGCCAGCGCCGAGCGTTCGCCGCGCCAGGCGAGCGTGCCGCCGGCGGCGCCAATCGCGTCGGCCACCAGCGACGACGTCACGCCGGCGATCGGCTGCTCGCGCGCCGGATAGATCTCCGTGAGGTAGACGGCGTCGGCCGCGGCGAGCGCACGCCCGAAGTCGCCGGCGAAGTCGCGCGTCCGCGTGTAGAGGTGCGGTTGAAAGGCGGCCACGATCCGCCGGCCGGGGAACGCGGCGCGCGCGGCGCCGAGCGTGGCCTCGATCTCGGTGGGATGATGCGCGTAGTCGTCTACCACCGCCACACCGCGCGCCTCGCCGAGCCGCTGGAAGCGCCGCTCGACGCCGGTAAAGCTGACCAAACCGCGCGCCATGTCGGGGACTTTCGCGCCCAGCGCGAGTCCGCTGGAGAGCGCGGCCAGCGCGTTGAGCACGTTGTGCCGTCCCGGCACGCGCAGGTCCACGGCGCCGAGGTTCTCGTCGTCGAACACGAGGTCGAACGCGCTGCCACCGCCGGTAGCGCGCAGGTTGGCGGCCACGACGCGTGCGTCGCCCGAAGTCACGCCGTAGCGCAGCACCTCCGCGCTCGACGGCGTGCGAAGTGAGTTCGCGCCCGCATCCTCGGCGCAGAGCACCACGGTTCGCGCGCCGCCGATGAACTGTCCGAACGCGCCGCGGATGTCGGCGAGATCGGCGTAAATGTCGAGGTGATCGGCTTCCACGTTGGTGACCACGGCCACCGTGGGCGATAGCGCGAGAAACGAGCGGTCGTACTCGTCGGCTTCCACCACGTACAGCTGATCCTTGCCGGCCAGGAGGTTCCCTTCCCAGCTGCCGACGCGCCCTCCGGCGAGGGCCGTCGGCTCGCGGCCGGCCGCCGAGAGCGCCGTCGCGGTCATGACGGTGGTGGTGGTCTTGCCGTGTGTGCCCGCGATGGCCACCAGCTCGCGTCCCGCCGTGACCTCGCCCAGTGCCTCGGCGCGGCGAATCACGGGAACGCCGAGGGCACGCGCGCGCGCGATCTCCGGATGATCCTTCGGCATCGCGGAGGTCACGACCAGCGCGCGCGCGCCCTCGGCGTGCTTCGGATCGTGCGTGGTGACGCCGACGCCCAATCGCGTGAGATCGGCGGCGCCTTCGGGATGCGCGTCGCACCCGGTGATCTTCACGCCGCGCCGGAGAAAGAGCTCGGCCAGCGCGCTCATTCCCGCGCCGGCGATGCCGACGAAGTGAACGGGTCGTTGGTCGGAGGGGTCAAGCAGCATTGATCGGAAATTAGCGTGTCATCCTGAGCGCGAAGCGCGAAAGGATCCCATGCGGCTGGATGAGCATGAGATCCTTCGCTCCGCTCAGGATGACAACAAGGCGACGATGCGCCGGGCGATGTCCTGCGCCGCGTTCGGCCGCGCGCGCCGGAGCGCGCCGGCGCGCAGTCGAGCCAGCTCGTCGGGCGAATCGAGCACGGCGCGCACCGTCTGCTCGAGCCGTTCGCTGGTGAGCTGCGGCTGCGGCAAGTGCTTCGCCGCTCCGGCCTGCTCCAACGCCACCGCGTTCGTCGTCTGATGGTCGGCGGCCGCGGTGGGCAGCGGGATGAGGATGCCGGGAATGCCCCACGCGAACAGCTCGGCCGTGGTCATGGCGCCGGCGCGCGCGATGGCGAGATCCGTGGCCGCGTAGGCGCGAGCGATCGGCGAAAGGTAGTCGCGCACGCGCACGCGATCGGAGTCGAGATGGCGGAATTGCTCGTACGTGGTCCGGCCAGTGGCCCAGATAACCGAGAGTCCGGCGGGAAGGCCGCGCTTCACCCAGGCGGCAACGGCCTGATTGATCGCTAACGACCCCTGGCTCCCGCCGTACACGAGCAGCACGCGCGCGTCCGGCGCGAATCCCCACTCGCGTCGCGCGGTCGCCGAGTCCGGCCGCTGCACGGGAGGCGGCTCTATGGGCGCGCCGGTGTCGACGAGCGAGCCCGGATGATGCGCGCGAAGGATGCGCGCCGCCTCGGGGAACGCGAGGTAGATCTCGAGCGAGCGCTTGCTGAACGCCCGCGCCGTGAGGCCCGGAAAGCTGTCGCCCGCCTGCTGGACGATGCGAATGCCGTGCGTGGCGGCGTAGGCCATCGCGACGCCAGCGGCGTAGCCGCCCGTGCCCACGACGAGCGCCGGGCGCTCCGAGGCGACAAGTCCATGAATGCGACGCCAGGCCGCGAGCGCGCCGGCCACCGTGCGCCAGTTCTTCCAGATCGCGGGGCGATACAGCGGATGGAGGTCCAGCAGCAGGTGCGGAAACTCGGTGCCGGGCAGCACGTCGCGCTCTATGCCGCGCATCGCGCCGATGAAGAACGGCTTCACGTCGGGCCGCTCGCGCACGAGGGCGCGCGCGATGGCCAGGCCCGGGTAGAGATGGCCGCCGGTGCCTCCCCCGGCGAAAACCACTCTCACGCGGGAACCGCGAGTGGATCCGTGGCGCCGCGGCCGATCACGCGCTCTCGCGTGCTGCCGATGTTCACCAGCACGCCCGTCGTCATCAGCGTCAGCACGAGATTCGAGCGGCCGAACGAGATGAACGGCAGCGTCAGCCCCGTCGTGGGCAGCAGACCGATCACCACGCCGATGTGCAGAAATGCCGTGAGCACGGTGGTGAACGTCAGCCCGACCGCGACCAGCTGGAGGAAGGGCGTCCGCGCCTGCTTCGCGATCCGGAAGCCGAACACCGCGTAGAGCGCGAACAAGAGCGTCACGAGCGACAGTCCCAGGAAGCCCCACTCCTCGGCGATGTTGCTGGCGATGAAGTCGCTGTAGTTGAACGGCAGGAACCCGAGCTGCTGCATCCCTTCACCGAACCCTCGGCCCGTCAGACCGCCGGAGCCGACGGCGACGAGCGACTGCTTGAGCTGGTAGTTCATCGCCGAGGCCGGGTTGGAGCCGGGATCGAAGAAGCTCGTGAGTCGCAGGAGCGCGTATTGAAGCTTCTCGATGCGCTGCCAGAGCACCGGAATGCCCAGCGCGCCCAGCACCACGAAGTGGCTCATGCGCGCGCCGCCGATGAAGAGCAGCAGTCCCATGAGCAGCGTGTAGAGCATCACCACGGAGAGGTCCGGCTCCAGGGCCGCCAGCACGTCGAGCACGCCGATCACGACGAGGAACGGCAGCAGGCCCTTGCTCAGTCGCCGGAGCGTGTCGCCTTTCTTCACGATCAGCATCGACACCCAGATCACCACGGCCAGCTTGCCGAACTCGGATGGCTGGATCGAGGATCCAATCAGAAAGCGACGCGACCCGTGAATGCGCGGGGCGATCGACTCGGGCACGAGCAGAGTTAGCGACAGGCTTATGATCGTAGCCCATAAGATGGGCCAGGCCCACCGCTCGAGCTTCTCGGCGTCGAACTTGGCCGCGACCGCGAACGCCACCGCGCCGGCGGCCACACCCGTGGCCTGGCGCGCCAGGAAGTAGGTGCTCGAGCCGTAGGAGTTCATGGCCACGATGGCGCTGGCGCTGAACAGCACCGCCAGGCCCACGGCGGTCAGTACCGCCGTGATGCCGGTGACCCACAGCGCCTCGTTGCTCATCCGCCACCGATAGCGCACGTCGGCGGCGACCATCGGCTTAGCCGCGGCGCCCACTGACCAGTTGTTTGAAGGTTCTGCCCCGCTCTTCGTAATTCCCGAACATGTCGTAGCTCGAACACGCTGGGGACAACAGCACTGCGTCGCCGGGGCGCGCCAGTTGGCGAGCCGCGGCGATGACGTCCTCGAAAGACGATCCGAGCCGCGTCACCGGCACGACGGACTCGAGGTCGGCCTCCACCTGAGAACCGGCCTCCCCATATGCAATCACCGCGCGCGCGGTTCGCCGCAGCTCGTCCGCGAGCTCTGTGTACGGCTCACCTTTGTGACGTCCCCCCAGCAGCAGCACCGTCGGCCGCGTCATGCCGCGCAGCGCCACCAGCGTCGAGGCCACGTTCGTGGACTTCGAGTCGTTGATCCACACGATCCCGTCGCCCGAGGGCACCGTCTCGATGCGGTGCTCGAGCGCGTGAAAACCCTGAATCGCCTTTCCGAGGCGCGCGCGCACGTCCGGCCGCCGATGGCGATCGTCGGCCACCAACACCGCCAGCGCAGCGGCCAGCGCGTTGGCCACGTTGTGGTCGCCGAGGAGCGGGAAGTCACCCCGAGCCACGAGCCGCTCACCCAGGACCCTGAGCGCGCCGGCGTCGCGGTCGAACCAGGCGTCGGCGCGTTGCCGGACGGAAAAGTGCGAGTGCTTGCCCGCGGCGCCGCTGGCGAGGCGAAGAACGTCGGCGTCGTCCAGGTTGGTCACCCAGCAGGACTCCGCACGCGCATTCCGAAAGAGCAGCTTCTTGTCGCCGTAATACGCGTCGACGCTGTCGTAGCGGTCGAGATGGTTCGACGAGAGGTTGGTCAGCACGCCGACGGTGGGCGCGATGCTCGGCGTGTCGTGCAGTTGAAAGGACGAGACTTCGAGAGCCACCCAGCGGTTCGCCACCGGCTCGAGCGCCAGTTCGGTGAGCGGCGTGCCGATGTTCCCCGCCGCCAGGGCATCGTGACCGGCGGCGCGTAGCAGCTCGGCAGCCAGCGCGGTGGTGGTGGTCTTTCCGTTGGTGCCGGTGATGGCGATGTAGTTGAGATCCGGGAGAAACCGCAGGCCGATCTCGATCTCGCTGACGATCGGAACGCCGGCGTCGCGCGCGGCCTCGAGCGGAGGGGCTCCCGGTGGCACGCCCGGGCTGGCGACCACCAGCGACGATCGGGCGATGCGCGCGAGGTCGTGCCCCGTCCCTTCAGCCGCGTCCGACGCGTAGACGCGGGCGCCGGCGGCGGACAGCAGGTTGGCGGCGGCGCGTCCACTGCGCGCCAGGCCGACGATCGCAATCTCCCGTTCGAGCCACGCCGCCGGCAGCGCGGCCTGGGCGCGAAGAGGCGGCATGGATCAGCGCAGCTTGAGCGTGGTGAGCGCCAGGAACGCGCAGAGGATTCCGATGATCCAGAAGCGCACCACCACCTGCGTTTCCTTCCAGCCCTTCACCTCGAAATGATGATGCAACGGCGCCCGGAGGAACACGCGATGGTTGTTGGCGAATTCGGCTCCGTACCGCCAGCGGCGGTACTTGAAACCGTAGCGTTGCAGGATCACCGACATGGTCTCGGCCACGAACACGCCACCGACGATCGCCAGCAGGAATTCCGACTTGAGCAGGATCGCCACCGCGCCAAGCCCGCCGCCCAGCGCGAGCGACCCGGTGTCGCCCATGAAAACCTGCGCCGGATGGGCGTTGTACCAGAGGAATCCGATCAACGCCCCGGTAATGGCGAAGCAGACAATGGTCAGCTCGCCGGCGTCCACCAGGTAGAACAGTCCCAGATACTGCGTGTAGTCGGTTCGACCGATGATGTAGGCGAAGACGCCGAGCGTTCCGAACGCGATGGCCGCGAGCCCGGCCGCCAATCCGTCGAGACCGTCCGTGATGTTCACGGCGTTGCTCGTTCCGGTCAGGATGAAAGTCGTGAAGAGCACGTACGTCCAGGCGAAGCCCGGCAGCGCCTGAATCAGGTAGTACTTGAAGAACGGAAGGCTGGTGGACGCCCCCGGCAGATTGGGCGCGAGCGGATGCTGCCAGAGGTACCAGCCGAGCGCCAGGCCCACGGTCACCTGCCCCGCCAGCTTGTACCGCTCCACCAATCCGCTGTTTTTCTGGCCGGCGCGCTTCTGCATCAGCTTGAGGTAGTCGTCGAGCAGGCCGATCACGCCCATCCACAGCGTGACGAAGAGCGCGATCAGCACGTACGGACGGCTCAGGCTGAACTTGCCCCACAGGATGATCGACCCGATGGCGCTGGCCAGAATGATCAAGCCGCCCATGGTGGGCGTGCTGCCCTTGCCGGCGTGCGACTCCGGCGTGCCCTCGCGCACCACCTGGTTCACCGACTGCCGTTGCAGCGCGCGAATGACGATCGGTCCGAACACGAACGACAGCACGAGCGCCGTCGCCGCGGCCATCGCCGCGCGGAAGGAGATGTACGTGAACACGCGCAGCAACCTGAGGTGCGACTGTAACGGAACGAGCAGGCTGTAGAGCATGAGCGCGCGTTAGGACGGTCGCTGGGCGGATGCCCAATTGGTGATCGGCTCGACGAGTCGCTCGAGACGCATGCCACGTGAGCCCTTGAGGAGAATAACGGCGTCCGGCGTGAGCCGCGACGAAACGCGCGACCAGAGCGTCATGAGCTCGTCGGCCGTGACGACGCGCGGATCGCCCGGCGCCACGCGATCGAGCGCGGCGGCGAACTCGCCGATGCCCGCCACGACCTCGACTCCGTCATCCAGCGCCCGCTTCGCCAGCTCGTCGTGCAGTCGCGGGGCCTGGGCTCCAAGCTCGAGCATCGAACCCAGCACGGCCACGCGCTGACGGCCGGCACTGGTGCGCGAGAGCAGCTCGAGCGCCGCGCGCGTGGATCCCGGGTTCGCGTTGTACGCGTCGTTGATCAGCGTCGCCGCGCCGAGACGCGTCACCTGCCCGCGCATTGGCGTCGCCACCACGGAGGCGATGCCGCGCGCCGCGTCGGCCAGCTCCACGCCAAGCTCCTGCGCGGCCGCCAGCGCCAGCATGGCATTGCGGGCGTTGTGCGCGCCGAGCAGGGGCACCCTGACGTCCAGGCCTCCGACGCGAAGCGTGCTCGCGCCCGACGCGTCCACCGTCCACAGCTCGCCGCGCACGTCGCCCTCGTCGATGCCGGCGGCCACGACGCGCTTCGCCACGGCCCTGGCGGCGCTCACCACTTCGGGCTGCGCCGCGGGAACCACCGCCACCGCGCCGCGACAGGCCTCGACTTCTTCCTTGAGCACGCCGGCCAGATCCCCCAGCCCCTCGAGATGCTCCTCCGCGACGGACGTGATGACGCTGACCGTCGGTTCCACGATCTCGCGCAGCTCCGCGATTTCGCCCGGCTGGTTGGTGCCCATCTCGATCACGGCGGCGTCGGCGTTGTCCGGAATTGCCAGCAGCGTGAGGGGAACGCCGACGAGGTTGTTGAGATTGCCGGTCGTTGCATGTACCTCGAGACGGCTGCCGAGCGCCGCGCGAATCAACTCCTTGGTGCTCGTCTTCCCGTTGCTGCCGGCCACGGCCACCACCGGGCCGTTCCACGCGCGCCGGCGATAGCGGCCGAGCGCGCCAAGCGCCGCCAGGGTGTCGGTGACGACATAGGCTGCGACGCCAAGTCCCTTCGCGGCTTCCGCGCGCGACACGACGACTCCCGTGGCCCCCTTCCCGACCGCGTCCACCAGGAAGTCGTGCGCGTCGAACCGCTCCCCCTTGAGCGCCACGAAGAGATCGCCGGGCTGGATGCTTCGCGTGTCGGTCCAGATGCGTTCAAAACGCTCAGTGCCACGCGGCCCGCAATTCAGCGCGGAGGCCACACGATCGCGAGTCCAGAAGTCCTGGCCTTCGGCCGCGGGACGGAGGCTCATGCGCGCGCTCCCGCCGACAGCTCGGCCACGATCGCCTTCTCGTCGAACGGCAGCTTGGTGGTGCCGCGCACCTGATACGTCTCGTGGCCCTTCCCGGCGAGGAGCACCACGTCCTCCTCGCCCGCGATCTCGAGCGCGCGCGCGATCGCGCGACGCCGATCCTCGATGCGTTCGTGCCCGCGCTTTCGCATCCCCCCCTCGATCTGGTCGAGAATCGTCTCGGGGTTCTCGGTGCGCGGGTTGTCGCTGGTGAGAATGGCCAGGTCGGCGCGCGACTCCGCGATGCGTCCCATCTCGGGGCGCTTGCCCGCGTCCCGGTCGCCGCCGGCGCCGAAGACCACGATCAGCCGTCCCGGCGTGAACGCGCGCACGGCGTCGAGCGCGCGCTCGAGCGAATCGGGCGTGTGCGCGTAGTCGCGCAGCACCGTGGGCGATTCGCGCAGCACCTCGAGCCGGCCCGGCACCTGGGGCATGGTGCTCAGGCGCTGGCCAACGATGCTCGTGGGGAGGCCGAGCGCGTACGCGCTGGCCGCCGCGGCAACCGCGTTGCTCACGTTGAAGGCGCCGATGAGCGGCAGTCGAACGTCGATTCGCTCGCCGGCGATCACGAGCGTCCACTCGCTCCCCCGCGGCGTAAAGCGCACGTCCGCCGCGTGCACTTCGGCGCTCGCCACGCGCTCGCTGTACGACACCCGGCGCCGCTCCGTCCGAAGCGACTGCCAGGCGGTGTCGTCGAGGTTGGTCACCACCACGCCGTGCGGCGCCAGATGGTGCAGCAGCCGCGCCTTGGCCTCGAAGTACTTCGCCATCGTGCCATGGTAGTCCAGATGATCGCGCGTGAGGTTCGTGAAGGTGGCCACGTCGAACGTCACCCCCTCCACGCGGCGCTGGTCGAGCGAGTGGCTGGACACTTCCATCGCCACGCGCCGCACCTGCTGGTCCACGAGGGCGCGAAAGACGCGCTGCAGCTCGATCGGGCCCGGCGTCGTGAGGCCGTCGCCGCCGTCGAGCGGCCTGGCGTCGGCGTCGCCGCCCACCATCACGCCCAGGGTGCCGATGGACGCGCTGCCGGGCGCCATGAGATGGCGGAGCATGTTGACGGTGGTCGTCTTGCCGTTGGTGCCGGTGACGCCCACGAGCTGGAGCGAACGCGCCGGCCAGCCGTACGCTGCCGCGGCCGCCACGGCGGCGGCACGGCGGCCCTCGCGCACCACGATGGTGGGCAGTCCCGCGTCCGTCGGCCGCTCGACGATCGCTACCGACGCGCCCGCTTTCTTCGCCGACGGCAGGAAGTCGTGGCCGTCGAGCGCCGTGCCCTTGATGGCGACGAACAGCGCCCCCGCGCTCACGCGGCGGCTGTCGTCCGTGATGCCGCTGACGTCAGCCGGTAATTCCCCGCGCCGCTCGACCAGGAATCCCGCCTGCTCGAGCGCCGCGACGATCGTTTCGGTTGGAACGTGCATTCAGTAGTCGAAGAGCAGCCGGACCAGCGTTCCCTGCGGCGCCAGCTCGCCGGCGCTCGGAGTGGTGGTATTCCCCGTGGCCCGAACCAGGCGCACCCGAAAGCCCGCACTGTGCAACGACCGCACCGCCGCGCGCAGTGTCAAACCTCGCACATCCGGCACCTTGCGCGTCTCGCGGGGCACCACCGAATCCGGCCGGATGGGCAGCGACGCCACAAAGCGGGTTGACGTGTCCGGCGCCGCCACTTCGACCTTTTCCGCCGGACGTTGTGGGGCCGCTTGCGGTTGCGCTTTCGCCACGCGGGCGTTCGGCTCCCTCAGATCCCGACTGGCCGTGGTGCGCGGCTCAACCGTGCTCGACGCCAGCTTCGACCGGTCCAGCGCCGCGTCCCGGGACGCGATGGCCGCCTGCAGAATTGCCTTGGTAACCGGGGCGGCGGTTTCGGCACTGTAGAACCCGTGCTGCGGCGCCGTGAGCTTCACCACGATCACGTACTGCGGCGCGTCGCCCGGGAAAATGCCGACGAAATTCGGGTTGTACCGCCCCGCCACGTATCGACCCTTCATCGTGGCGCGCGGCGTGCCGGTCTTGCCGGCCAGCATGTAGTTGCTGAGCGCCGCCTGGAGCGCGGTGCCGGCGTCCACCACGTCGAGCAGCATGTGGCGCACCTTGTCCGCGGTCGGCTTCGACACCACCTGCCGCACCACCTGCCGCTCGTGCCGGAAGAGCACTCCGCCGTCGGCGCCCACCACTTCCTTCACCAGCGTGGGCTGGAGCAGCTCGCCGCCGTTGGCCAGCGCGGAATAGGCCAGCGCGAGCTGCAGCGGCGTCGCGGCGAGCTCGTACCCCATGGCCAATGAGCTCGGCGACTGCTTGGACCAGCGAGCCGGCTCGCGGAGCGTTCCCGCGGCCTCCGTCGGATAGGCGATCCCGCTCGGCGTGCCGAATCCGAAATCGCGCAGCGTCTCGAACTCCTCACGCGTCGTCAGCCGCTGGGAGAACTTCACGATCCCGATGTTGCTCGACCAGCGAAGCACGTCCGCCAGCGGCGCGCGACCGATCCGGTGGTCGTCGTGAATCTCGCGCCCGTTGAGGACCATCACGCCCTTCCCCGTGTCCACGGTGTCAGCGTCCTTGACCCGATTTCGATCGATCAGCGCGGCGGCGATGAACGGCTTGAGCGTGGAGCCGGGCTCGAACGGCTCGGTGAGCGCGGTCAGCGCCATGGGCCGCGAGTCGGCGCGAATGCTGGCAATGGCGCGGACCTCGCCGTCCCACGGATCCATGATCACGATGTCGCCGCCTTCTGCGCCCATCCGGCTCACAGCGTCGGCCAGCGACCGCTCGGCGATTTCCTGCAGGTCAGCGTTTATCGTGAGGACCACGCTGGCGCCGGTCACCGGCGGGGTTCCGGCGGCGGTAGGGGCCTCGAACAGCTGGCCCTGCGCATTCTTCAGCAGCGCCGTGCTCCCGGGTTTGCCCTTGAGCAGCGAATCGAGCGTGAGCTCGATACCATCCACCGCTGCGTTGCTGCCGTCCACGTGGCCTACGACGCGTAGCGTGCTCGCCGACGCGGCGTAGGAGCGCGTAATGACCGGCGTGGAGTGCACTCCGCGAATGGCGAGCAGCTCGGCGACGTCGGAGGCGACGTACGATCGCGGAATCGGTACCCACTTGAGCGTGCTGTCGATGGCCTTCGCCACCACGCGCTGCTCCACGCCCGCCTTGAGGAGCAGCCGCCGCAGCTTACCCGGCTCGCGGACCTCCGGGGGCGCCACGTCGATGTGGGCCATCTCGTGGCTCTCTGCCAACACCCGATGTGTCTCGTCATAGATGGCGCCACGGGGCGCCGGCATCTCACGCGCGCCCGACTGCTGGTGCTGGGCCCGCGCCAGCCAGTAGCTGTGCTGGCCGAGCTGGACCCGCCCCGCCTTCACCACGATGGCGACGGCGAACAACGCGAGGCTCGCGTGAACGATCCCGATGCGCCGCGTCGGCGTCACGGGTTCGGCGGCCGAGTCTCGGGTGTCTTGGAGGAGCGCGGGAGAAAGACCTGTTGCTCCGGCAGCGCGATGTGCATGTGCAATCGCTGCTCGGCGATGGGCTGCAGCCGGGCACGACTCGACGCCTCCCGAATCTCGCCGTCCAGGCGAATCCGATCGGCATCGAGCGCCTCGAGGCGGCGTTTCATGTCACGGAGTTTGGTCGATTGGCTCACGCCGTACACCCTCCGTGCTATGACGCCTGTGGCCAGCAAGACGAAACCGATGAGGACGACAGCCAGGATTGACCGAAACCCAGGCTTCCCGCCTCCCCTTTTTGGCCCCGCCTTGCCCTTTACGCTCGTTCCCATGCCCGGAGCCTGGCGCTGCGCGCGCGCGGGTTGGCGGTCACTTCCGCTTCGGAGGCGGTCACCGCCCGCTTGGTGAGCGTTTTCCCCAGCGGCCGGCCGCGGCAGGTACAGATCGGCTGCCTGGGGGGGCAGATGCAGTCGGCGCTCCATTCACGGAAGGCGCCTTTGACGATTCGATCCTCGCCCGAATGGTAGGCAATGACCACCAGCCGGCCGCTCGGCTCGAGCAGCTCGCGAAGCGCCGGCAGGGCGCGCTCGAGTCCCGACAGCTCGTCGTTGACCGCTATCCGAACCGCCTGAAACAGTCGCGCAAAGTCCGGCGGGCCGGTGCGTGCGCCGAGCGCGCCGCGGATGGCGTCCACCAGGTCGTCGCTCACGGCCATGGCGCGGTTGGCGCGACGCCGGCCAATTTCCCGCGCGAGCCGCGGCGCGCGGTGCTCGTCGCCGTACTCGCGGAACACGGTCATGAGCGTCTGCTCATCGGCCTCGTTGAGCCACTCGGCGGCCGAGCGCGGTGCGTCGGCGCCCATGCGCATGTCCAGCGGCGCGCCCGGCCGAAAGCTGAAACCGCGCGCCGGGTCGTCGATCTGGTGCGACGAGATGCCAAGGTCGAGCAGGATCCCGCCGAACGACGAGGGTGCGAACGATTCCAGGTCGGCCACGTCGGCGTAGTTGGCCTGCACGAGATTGAGGCGATCGCCGGCGCCGGCCAGGCGTCCCCGGGTCGCCGCGATGGCCTGCGCGTCCCGGTCGATCCCGACCACCTCGCGCACGCCGGCGTCGATCAGCGCCGCCGTGTGTCCCCCGCCACCGACGGTACAGTCGAGCACGCGATGTGCACTGCCGAGGAACGCCAGCACCTCCGTGGCCAGCACGGGAGTGTGATAGGCGCTACTCCAGTCCACGGTCGTGCCGAAGAAATCGTCCGCCAGCGGCAAGCACATCGCGTTCATCGTGCACGGCGCGCGCGCCGCGCGCGGTGACGTGCGCCATCTGGTGAGCTGGGTGCGCGAAAAGGGCCACCTGGTGGAGATGCTGCCCACGTACGAGCCCGGGCACGGCGCGGCGCTGGCGCGCGACGCCGCGCATCGGGGCGCCGACGTGGTGGCCGCCGCGGGCGGCGACGGCACGGTGAACGAAGTGGTGAATGGTCTCGACGGATTCGACGTCCCGCTGGGCATCATTCCGCTCGGCACGGCCAACGATTTCGCGAGGCAGGTGGGCATTCCAGCCGATGCCGATCATGCCATGGATGTTATTCTGCAACGCAAGCCCAGGCGACTCGACACGGCGTCGCTGAACGGCCGGCGTTTTCTCAACGTGTCCACCGGCGGCCTTGGCGCCGAGGCGACCGCCGAGACGCCGAGCGACGCCAAGGAGCAGCTGGGCGCTATGGCCTACGCCATCACCGGCATGCGCAAGCTCGGCGACCTGACGCCGGGCCGCGCGCGGTTCACCGGCGAGGGCCTTTCATATGAAGGGGAGTTCCTGATCTTCGCCGTGGGCCTCACGCGCTCCACCGGCGGCGGCCACATAATGACGCCGCACGCGTCGGCGACCGACGGGCTGCTCGACGTATGCGTCGTGGAGGGCATGAAGCGCGGCGAGTTTGCGCGCACGCTGATGAAAGTGAAGCGCGGCGAGCACGTGGGGCACCCGGGGGTCCACTACGCGCAGGTCAAGCAAGTCACGATCGAGAGCGACGAGACGCTCACGGTGAACGTGGACGGCGAGACGTCGGCCTTGAAGCGCATGACCTACCGCGCGCGACCCCGCGATCTCTGGGTGCACATGACGCATCTGCCCGGCGAGTAGTCGGGAGTCGGGAGTCGGGAGTCGGGAGTCGGGAGTCGGGGAGTCGGGAGTCGGGAGTCGGGAGTCGGGAGTCGGGAGTCGGGAAAATGAAACGCCCGCCGCGTGTGCGCGGCGGGCGTCTCGTTGTCATCCTGAGCGAAGCGAAGGATCTGCTCTTAGAAGTTCTTGCAGTTAAGGGCCTTCTTCACATTGCCCGGAACGTCGGCAAGTCCTTCGCCTGGTTTTGCCCCCATCACGCTGGCCATGATCTGACCCACGCCTTGCTTCGCCTCCGGACTGAACGCACCGCCCATTGGCGCGTTGATCTGGACGATGGTCATGAGACCATCGACCGTCTTCGCAATTTCGCACGCTTTCGCCTTGTCGGCCGCCTTCGTGGACTGCGCTAGTCCTTGCAACGGCTGAATCGCATCGAGAGCGATGCTGAATGCCGAATAGGTCAGAAAGAACTTGGCGCCCGGATTGTTCGGAACGATCGAGTCGATGCGAGACGACATGGCGTACAGGGTCTGCCAGTCCGCAACGTCCTTCGTCTCCTGCGCCTTCTTGAGCGCCGGACCCGCCACGGCGAGCAGCGCGTCGCCGATGGTCTTCTTGTCCACGCCGGCCGCGAGCGCCTTCTTGGCCGTGGAGAACGCGCTGTCCGTCATGCCGAGTTGCGCCTGAATGATCAGCAGCAGCTGATAACCGGTAACCGACTTGGGATTCGCCGCCACCGCCAGCTGCGCCGGCACCAGGGCCTGCTGTAGCTGACCCGCTTTGTACAGCGCGTTGGCATACGCCGCCTGGAGGTCGGCGCTCTTGCTGAACTTCTGCGCGCCGCGGGCCAGGTACTCGGTCTGCTTCGCCGTGTTGCTGTCCACGCCGGCCACCGCGGCCATGCGCGTGAAGAACGCCTCGTTCGCGGACGCCGTGTCGGCCTTGATCAGCTCATCGGCCGCCGTGTACGCGTCCTTGTAGCGCTTGGCGTTGATGAGCAGCACCCAGCGCGTTCTCAGCATTTCCGGATCGCCCGGATTGTCCTTGAGCAGCTCGTCGACAATCGGAATCGCCTTCTCCGGCTGACCCGACGACGCCAGCAAACGCACGATGGTCTGCGCCAGCGCCGAGTTCGTCCGGTCCGCGTTGTAGAGGCGGAGGTTGGTGGCCATGGCGCTGTTGGTGTCCCCCTTGGCCATGTACGCATCCGACAGGTACGCCAGCGCGCCGGTGTTCATCGAATCGATCGCGAGAATCGAATTCGCTGTCGCGATCAGCGTGTCCGGCGGCAGCTTGAGCGCGTTCTGCGCCTGGAGCAGGCAGAAGCGAGCGACCGTCGAGCGCGGATAGGTCTGGATGCCGACGCGGGCACCCGTCACGGCGTCGGCGAACTTGTTCGCCAGGTAGGCGTTGTGACACGTCGTATAGCCGGCCAGCTGCTTCTGCGCTTCGCTGATGTTGTTCTCGGTCTGCTTCGCGGCCTCGCCCACGTCCTTGGCGGCGAGCACCGGCAGCGGCTGCGTGATGCTGGTCTGGCCGGACCGCACGAACAGCTTCGGGGCCACCCGCACGCTGTCGCGGCCGAGCTTGGTGGCGTCGCCGCCGACGATCTGATTCGCCGAGCGCTGCTTGGCGAGCTCCACGAGGTCGCTGGTGTTGAGCGCCGAGTCGCCGCGGTAGCCCGACTGCTCGAGCGTCTGCACGATCTCGGAGCGCGGCACGACGCACAGCTCCTTGGCGTTGTGCTCCTCCCGAACGCGATTGCGCAGCTCGTCGGCGAACTTCACGCCGGTCTCGCGATCGGTGCTCGCGAACGCGCCGATCAGGATCTTCGGCGCGTCACCGCACGGCCAACCGCGCTGGACGGGCTCGCCATTCTGGAACGTCCGATTGCGCATCGGCGGCTGCGCCTGCGCATCCAGCACCATCGGCGCCGCCAGCAGCGTCACCGCCGCCGAAACGACCCAAGGGCCGAAGCCTCGCTGAGACATCACTGTGTAACCTCCAAATCGTGATTGCTGATACCCGCGTCGTGCCGGGTGGTTCGCGTTTACCAGCCTTGACCAGCTCGACAACCCACATGGGCGAAGAGGGACTCGAACCCCCGACTTCCTGCGTGTAAGGCAGGCGCTCTAACCAGCTGAGCTATTCGCCCGTTTCGCTCAGCGCCGGTGCTACAGACCGCCCGAGACTATTTCAAAATCGCGATCGGTACCAGCACGCAGTAGCCGACCGCCAGCAGAATCGGCGCCACGGTCTGTCCGCCACGCGCCAAATCGGCGAAACCGGCCACGATGACCAGGCCAGCGATCGCCCACCACATGAATTGTCGAGCCCGGGATGGCGGGTTCGACTCAATTTCTGTCATAGGGATCGTAGTGTAGACCACGCCGGAAACCGTGTCAAGCAACGTCGGGACGCGAAGTTACGTCGACGTTGGATGGGGCCACATGCGCCAAGTTAGGTGATCATGAGTCCGGCATTACGCTGCGATTAAGGCGCAGGTGTTTCGCCCGATTCTGAAGCCAGAATCTCGGCCAGCACGCGCTCCCGCTCCGCCTGAACGTCCGCCGCGACGAGCGCCGCCATGCGCCGACGGTCGCGCTCCCGACGCGCGAGGTACAAAGGCAGCACGGCGAACAGCACGAAGGTGCCCGCGATCGCGACGTCGCCGGCCAGCGCCAGCGCGCCATAGCGCCGGCGCGTGCGCGCCTGCCAATCCTTCTCGAAACCGCTGTAGGTCACGCCGAACGCCGAGCGCAGCGCCGCATCCAGCGAGCGTCGCCGCCGCCATTCGCCGAACAGCATCGTCAGCCGCCGTGGCGGATCGTCGCCCGCCAGATCCGCCACGGCGCGATACGCCAGCGCGTACGCCGTCTGCGCCGACGTCGCGCCACGCGTGAACTGCGTGTCGAGCTGCGCGAGCGTCGGCGTGCCGCGAAGCGCGAGCGCCAGGTTGGCCGACAGCGCGTCGTCGCGCGACCACTCGCGCGCGGCGTAGCTCGCGTATCCCTCGTCGAACCAGCGCGGCGGCAGGTCGCCGATGAATTCGTGGAGCGCGAGGTGCGCCAGCTCGTGGCGCCACACCTCGAACGGATCGCCCGCCGACGCCGGCGCGTCCCTGCCCTGCATCACGATGCGTCGCGAGTCCGGAAACGCCAGCGCCGCGCCCCATTCCGGTGCATCGGCCCCGGCCCACTCACGAAAGCGCGCGCGGTCCGGCGCGAGCATCAGCAGCACGTTCGCGCTCGGCCGCGGCAATCCCGGAAACGTGTCGGTGGCGATGGCACGGTCGAGCAGCGACCGCGCGAGCCCGGCTTCGGTTGGAAAAAAGACCGCCGTGAACCGCCCGCGATCCAGCCGCTCGGGCTGAGCCTGGAGCAGCGCGGCGCACAGGAGCAGAACCAGAATGGCGACTCGCGACTCCCGACTCCCGACTCCCGCTACGGCTCTCCCCCTTCTTCCACCGTCTTCAACACTTCCTGGCACCGCTTGCCCCACGGATTGAACTTGTTGGCCGCGTAGCCGTCCTTCCACGTCTTGACCGCTTCATCCTGCTGGCCGTTGAACCAGAACGCGCGACCCAGCTCATAATACGCCTCGATCAGGTTCGGACCGAGCGCCAGCGTCTTCTGGAAGAACGTCTGCGCATCCTCGAACATGTCGCGCTCGAGGTAGACGAGCCCGAGATAGAAGTGCGCGTAGAGGGTGGCCTTCTTGTCGTTGTCCAGCCGGATGGCGCGCGACAGATGCTCGATCGCCTCGCCGAAGATCTTCTTCTTGAGACAGATGTAGCCCACGTTGATGCGCGCCAGCGAGTTCTGCGGCTCGCGCACCAGCACTTTCTGGAAATTGGACAGCGCCTCGTCGTACTTCTCCTGGAGCATCTGCGCCCAGCCGAGCAGCGACTCGGACTGCGTGTCGTTCGGGGAAAGCTCGAGCGCCTTCACCAGCGCCAGCTCGGCGCCCTCGTAGTCACCGAGCGAGATCTTGCTCCACCCCTTCTCGATGAACGTGGACGCGCCGATGTGATCGGCGACCACCGGCTTGTCGGCGGTGAACTGCGGCGCCAGCGACGGCGATCCCGCGTTGAGCGTCTTCCACTTCTCGATGAGCCCGCGCACTTCGTCGCGCAGCCCGGTGAGATCTGTGATCTGCTGGTCGACGACCTTGAACAACCCGCCAATTTCGCCCTTGAGCGCGTCGATGTGCTGGGCCGCGTCGGCGGCGCCGAGGCGGCCGTCGAGCTGCTGCGCGCGCAACTTGAGGTCCGCGAGACTCTCAGCCACTGAGCGCGGCCTCCACCGCGGCGCTGCGCGCCGCTTCCAATGCGATCTGATCGGCGCTGGTCAGCACCCGGTCGGCGTTGAGCACCACCACGAGCGTTTCCCCCATTTTGGCGACCCCACGAATAAACTCCGCGGCGAGCCCCCGGAACAGCGGGGGTGGATCGGACACTTCGCCGCGCGGAACCGACGCCACTTCCATCACCGCGTCCACCACGGCGCCGACCCAGCCGGCGCTCGTGTTGAGCACGAGGATGCGCGTTTCGGGCGTCGGCTCTCGCTCCGGCAGTCCAACGCGGCGCCGCAAATCGATCACCGGAATGATCTGCTTGCGATAGGCCATTACGCCCTCCACCCAGGGCGGGAGGTCGGGCGCCGCCGCCGGCGGGTCGTACCGCAGCACGCGCTCGACCTCGGCCACGTCGGCCGCGAAGTGGGCGTCGGCCAACCGAAACGTGACGATCTTGCGACTGTCCTGTGTCTTCATGATCCGTCCGTCAACGCAGTCAGCAGCGCCGGCGCGTCCAGCACCGCGATGAGATCAGTGTTTCGCCGAAGCACACCCCGCAAGATGCCGTCGGCCGCCTCCACACCCGGCGCGCGACGCAGCGTGCCGTGTTCCAGCGTGGTCACGTCCACCACGTCGTCCACCGCCAGGCCCACGCGGCGTCCCTCGAGGTCGAACAGCAACGCTGCGCCGGCGCCCCTCCGCCCGCCGGGCGAAGCGCAGGCGGGCCCTCCAACATTGAGCGGACCGCGCGGATCGAGAATCGGCACGAGCCCGTCCCGCAACGCGGCCACACCCATCACTCCGGGCCGGGCATCCGGCACCGGACGAACCGGCGGCGCGTCGACCACCTCGCGCACCGTTTCCAGCTCGACACCGAACAGCTCCGCGCCCAGCCGGAAGACGAGAAGCCGAGAGTTGCCGTCACCTGCCTCGGGCGCGGTCATGCGCGCGCCGCCTCGCCAACGAAGGCGACGATTTCCGCCGCGACGCAATCCAGCGGCACCACGCGATCCGCGGCGCCCGCCTGAATCGCGGCGTGCGGCATGCCGAAGATCGTCGCCGTCGCCCGGTCCTGCACGATCGATCGGCCGCCCGCGGCGCGGATGGCGCGGGCGCCGTCGGCACCGTCGCGTCCCATGCCGGTGAGCACCACGGCCGCCGCGCCGGGACCGAACGCCGCCGCGCACGAATGAAAGAGCAGATCGGCGGCCGGCCGCACCCCCCAGAGTGGCGCGCCGTCGTCCAGGGCAATCGTGGCGTTGCCGGGTCCGCCGCCGACTCGCATGTGCCGGCCGCCGGGCGCCACGTATGCGCGGCCATTCAACACCGGCTCGCCATCCTCGGCTTGCGTCACCGCGATGGCGCTCCGCCCGTCGAGGCGTTCGGCCAGCGTCCTGGTGAATCCGGCCGGCATGTGCTGCACGACGAGCAACGCCGCGCGGAGGTCGTGCGGAATCCGCGGCAAAACGGCCGCCAGCGCGCGTGGTCCTCCGGTCGAGCAGGCCACGGCGATCACGCGTTGCGCCGCCGTTCGTTCCGCGGGGGGGCCGGATTCCGCTGCCGTTGCCAGTGGGAGCACGCGCAGCTCGCTGCGATTGGCGGCGGTGGCGGCGCGCAGCGCGTCGAGCAGCCGGCCGGCAACCTTGCTCAGATCGAGGCTCACCGGTCCGGACGGTTTGACCACGAAATCCACCGCCCCGAGCTCGAGCGCGCGCAGGATGACGCCGCGGCCGAACATTGTCGTCGCGGCGCTCAGCATGATGACGGGACGCGGCGCTTCGCGCATCAGCGCGGCGAGCGCCTCCATTCCGTCCATGCCCGGCATCTCGATGTCGAGCGTGACGATGTCGGGATCGAGCGCCGCGACCTGTTTGAGCGCGTCGAAACCGTCGCGCGCCGTTCCGACCACCTCGAACTCGCCGGACTCGGCGATGATCTCGGTGGTGAGCCGGCGCATGAACGCGCTGTCGTCGACCACGAGAATGCGCGACCTAGATGACACGACAGCCCCGTCGAATCGACTTCACCTCGATCCGTCCGTCTTCCGTATAGAAGTACACGCTGCGGCCGTAGTCGCTGCCGGTGTCGTCGGCCACCAGGGGCACGCCGGACGCGGCCAGCGCGTCCCGCGCGGCGGCCACGTTCCGCTCGCCGATGTTGATACCGGCGGACGACAAAATGCCGCCGAACATGCTGGCACCGCCCACGATCTTCGCCGCGACGCGCGACGGATCGGCGCCGAGCCTGGTCATCTCGCGGAGCAGCAGCGGAACGGCCGTGGACGGGAACTTGGCGGGATTGGTCCGATCGCGCGCCAGCGACTCATCCGGCAGCAGCACGTGAGCGAGGCCGGCCACGCGCACCTCCGCGTCGTAGAGCGCAATCGCCACGCAGGATCCCAGGCCAATGGTCACGATCGGCGCCACGGCCGACACGGCGTAGTCCGCCACGTTGACCCGAATCGGCTCGCGGCTCATCGCGCCTTGCCCATCGGCGCTTCGAGGGGGCGCTGGAAGATTCGCTCGCGCGTGTCGATCGCGGTGAAGCGCGACCGCGCCGCGCCCAGCAGCGTTTCGACCTTGCCGAGAACCAGGAATCCTCCCGGCGCCAGCGCGTCGTGAAAGCTCTGGAACAGGCGCTCCTGCGTCTCGCGATCGAAGTAGATGAGGACGTTTCGGCAGACGATGAGCTGGTGCCGGCCCGGCGGCGGCGGCTGGCCGAGCAGATCGCGATACTCGAAACGCACGAGCCGGCGAACGCCTGGGATGGGCGTGAATCGCGGGCCGCCCGGGAAATAGCGGCGGAGATGCGGCGGGGTGTCGGCGAAATCGGCCTCGACGAATTCGGCGCGCTCGGCCGCGTCGAGACTCGTCCGGTCGATGTCGGTGCCCAGGATGTGCAACCGGCCAATCTCGTCCAGGCGGCCGGCCGCCTCGGCGTACTGGTGAAAGAGCACCGCCACCGAAAACGGCTCGTCGCCGGACGAGCAACCGGCGCTCCAGACCCGGATCACGCCCTCGCCGTCGTTCCAGAGCGCGGGCACGACGTGCTTCGCGATCGCCGCGTACGCGTCCCAGTTTCGAAAGAGCTTGGTGACGTTGATGGTCAGCGCGTCGAGCAGCCGCTCGTACTCTGCGTCGTCGTCGTCGAGCAGGCGCGCGTAGTCGGCGAAGGTGTGCACGCCGCGCGCGCGCATGCGCACGGCGATCCGGCGCCGCAGGCAGCGCTCCTTGTAGCTGGCGCAGGCGAAGCCGCGCTCGCGCGCGATCTTGGTCGTCAACGCGCGAAAATCGGCCGGCCCCGTTCCGCCGGCGTCCACCGCGTCGATCATCGAAACGCCTGGCGCATCGACTCGAGGTTCCGGCGCGCGATGTCGTTGGTGGGATCGATGTCCAGCGCGCGCTGCCAGCTCCGCGCCGCCTCTTCCTGGCGGCTCGCGCGCAGGTGGAGGTTGCCGATCTTGAGATAGACGTCGCTTCCCAGATCGGGCCGGGCGCGCACCGCGCGCTCATAGGCGTCGAGCGCCTCCTCGTATCGCGCCAGCCGGTACAGCACGTCACCGAGGTTCTTGTGCGCCTGCGGAAGGGCCGGATCCTCGGCAACGGCGCGCTCGGCCGCGGCGCGCGCGTCTTCCAGCTCGCCGCGACGCTCGAGCACCGCCGCCAGCGTCGTGGCCAGTCGCGCCGAGCGCGGGTGCGCCGCCGTGCCTTCCCTGAGCACGTTCGACGCGCGCGCGGTATCGCCGAGCAGGCCCGCGGCGAGCGCGGCGTAGTGGAACCAGGCGGCCGGCGGCACGGCGGCGCCCATCAGCACGCGCGCCGCGCCGAGCGCCGCGTCCCCGCCCTCCACGTCGCCGGCCTGCAGGCGGATGGCGCCCGCCGTGATCTGCACCTTGGCGTCCTTGATGCCGCCGCGACGAAGAGCCGCGTCGATCGCCACCTGCGCCTCCTCCATCCGGTTCAGCTGTTCGAGCGCATACGCGAGGTTGTGGAAGACGCCGTACCCCGCGGCCAGCGAACGGGAGAGATCGGAGAACGTGGTCACGGCCTCGTCCCACTTGCCCTGGCGGGACAGCGTCATGCCCAGCGCGAACCTCGCGGCGGTGTCGTCTTCGTGCAGCTCGAGCACGCGGCGAAGCTCGCGCGACGCCTCCTCCAGCATGTTCGCCCGATAGAAAGCGATGCCGAGGTTGCGGTGCTCGTCGGTGCGCGCCGCGATCACCGCCGCCGACGGGCGTCCCGCGGGCGCCGGCGTGATGCGATGGACGAAGCCCGCCGTGAGCAGCCCGTACAGGGCCTTGGCCACGTCGAACTCGACGAGGCCGGTGCCGTCCACGATGGCGTGAATGTTCCGGACGCCGTCCACCTGTTGCAGCACCGTGCGCTGCTCCGGCGTGAGCTCGGCGTCGCTGCTCATCAGCTTGTGGCGATCGATCTCGAACACCAGATCGAACGTCGGGATTTTCTTCTCGATCAGGCCCCATTCGTCCACGCGGCGCGCGCCTTCGAGCAGCAGCGCTTCGGGATTGATCGAGACCAGCAGGTCGCTCTGGTCCGGCTGCACGTCGGACTCGAAGTTGAACGTCCCTTCGGTCCACGTGAACAGGAAGTAGACGGCCTCCTCGATCTGCGTGCGGATGGCCTTGTGCAGCTGCTCGAGCGTCAGCGCGCCCTGCTCCACCAGCAGCTCGCCGACGCGCCGGTTCCGAACGCGGCTCTGCATCGCCACCGCCGACTCGAGCTGCTCGTGCGTGATCATGCCGCTCTTCACGAGCATGTCGCCCAGCCGGTCGCGGCGGTTCACCACCGACGCGTAGGAGACGAGACCCTTGTCGAAGTAGATGTACCCGAAGCTGCTGCGGTGCGAGATGCTCAGACAGCCGCTCTTCTTCCCCATCGCCAGCAGCTGCAGGACGTCGGGAAGGCTCGCCTCGGACAGACTGCCGCGGATCGCCATCAGCGCATCTCCTCGACCAGGCGCGCGGCCGGCTCATTCCACTGCCAGATCACCTTTTCGCGATCGAGGAAGAACGGATCGGCGGCGGCACGGACGACCGGCGTGCCGAGGGCCGGCGTCTGGTATCCCTCGAGATGCGACCGCGCGAACCGCGTCGTCACCGGCTTGCCTGCCGCCTCGGCGGCCGACACCAGCGCGTTCACCGCGCCGAGGATTTCCCGCGCGCTGCGGGCCGGCCGGCTCGCCAGGTAGCGCAACAGCTCGGCGTCCGCCTTGACGCCCTGCTCCTGCAGGAAGCGCGCGTACAGTCGTTCGCAGAGGGTGGGATCGGGCGCCTGCATTTCCACCACCAGGCCGCCCTCGAAGCGCGACCGCAGGCGATCCTCGAGACCGGTGAGCTCGCGCGGCGGACGGTCGCTGGTGAACACCAGCTGCTTCCCCTCGCGATGGAGCGCGTTGAACGCGTGGAAGAGCTCCTCCTGCGTGCGCTCCTTTCCCTCGACGAACTGGACGTCGTCCAGCAGCAGCGCGGTCGCGTCGCGATAGCGCAGGCGCCAGCGGTCGACGGTGCCTTCCTGCAGGGCGGCAATGAGCTCGTCCACGAAGGCGTGGGCCGGCACGCACGCCACCGAGCCGGCGCGGCCGGACGTGAGCAGCGCGTTCCCGACCGCGTTGATGAGATGCGTCTTGCCGACACCGCTCGGGCCGTGAATGAAGAGCGGGTTGTAGCGCGCGCCGGGGTCGGTGACCACGGCGTCGGCCGCGCGCACCGCCAGCTGGTTGGCGGCGCCCACTTCGAAGCCCGCGCGCGTGAAGGCGCCGGACGGCCCCGGCGGAGGCGCCGCCAGGCGCTGCGCCCGCTGCACCAGCGCTTCGGCGTCCGACACGCGCTCCGGATCGCGGAACACGGCGTTGCTGGCGAGCAGCGGATCCAGCTCACGCGCGCCGTTTTCCAGCTCGATCAGCTTGTTGACCGACGCCTCGTACTCGCGCAGAAACCCTTCGACGCTCTGGGGCGGCAGGTCGCCCTGCAACGCGCGGTCGAGCATCGCCGTGCGATAGCCTTCGCCGCTCCAGTACGCGATCGCTTCGGCCAATCGCCCGCGCCAGCGCTCGACGTGCTTCGAGACGGCGGTTTCCACCTCCGTGACGAGCGCCTGGAATTCCGCGGTCGACCGCGAGAGCGGCGTGCGCGCGTTGGGTTCCGCCAGGTCGCCGAGCATCCCCTGCACTTCCTCCGGGGACACCTGGTGGTCGCCCAGCGTCTGCATGGCGATCAGCCGGTTGAGCGCGCCCTGGAGCTCGCGAACGTTCCTGAAGGAAACGCGCGCCAGCTCCTCGATCACGCCCGACCGGAACCGCACGCCGCGCTCCTCGCAGCGCGAACGCACGATCGCCGAACGTGTCTCGTAGTCCGGCTGCCCGATGTCCACGATCAGCCCGCCGGCCATGCGCGTCAGGAGACGTTCGTCGACGTCGGCCTTTCCAGCACATTGGGATCCTAAGCTTAGAATTCCACGTGGACAAGTTGTCGCG
>JADMIO010007272.1_pt1 | contig 53660 bp, 47 predicted proteins | sample 8958161 | NCBI WGS metagenome assembly JADMIO01 (sample SAMN16585339, study PRJNA669376) | soil metagenome | isolation source: Crop rotation soil | place: USA: Cullars Rotation, Alabama | collected 2011 | reverse complement strand
GCCGCGACTTCAAGTCACGTGAATTCCAAGCTTCGGATCCCACTGTGCTGGAAAGCTTTAGCGCCAGGAATAATGCCATACCGATGGAGCCTATTGCAGGTGAAGCCCGGAGCAGACCCAGACCTTCCGAACCGATATGCAGTACCTGATCGGCAAATGCGGGAAGCATGGCAACGGCTCCGCCGAATAGTACGGCAAACATATCGAGCGCCATGATCGAGAATAGTACCTGGTTATTCAGGATAAAGCCCCAGCCAGCTTTGATACTTTGAATGGCAGGTTCCCTTTTTATGTTCTTGGTATAAATGCGGCGTTCTTTGCCAATGGTCATCGCCATAACGAGCCCGCCGACTATAAGGATGAAAGGAAGCAGCCAGGCATAGAATACGCCGAACGAGCCGTAGATAAGGCCGGCAATAGCGGGGCCTGATATAGCAGCGATCTGGAAACTACTGGTGAACCATGCCGAGGCGGCAGGTATCTGATCGCGCGGGACGGTTATGGAAACCATGGAAAAGGAAGCGGGCATAAGGAAACTTCTGGTGATGCCGGAAACAACTATGCCGGAGAATATACATACAAGCAGTATGTGCGAACTGATGGTGACTATGCCCCCTGCCAGCATAAGCAGGAAGAATGAGTTCAGCGTAATGATGACGATAGAGGTAAAGTAAATCATGTATGGCCTGCCTTTATCGACAAAGTGCCCGGCAAAGAGTGCGCAAATTATTGCGGGCACTGCTTCCGCCAGGCCTATAAGGCCGAGCATCAATACAGATCTGGTAAGTGAATAGACCTGCCAGCCGATAACGACATCCTGTGCGAGCATTGCCATGGTAACAAAGGTTCGGGTAAGCAGAAGTAAACGGAAGTCTCGTAACTTTAAAACGCTAACGGAAAGTGCCATAAAAAACTTAATTCAGTTTATGAGGTTTCTATATTATCAGATTGTTCATTAATCTTTTTTTGTTTGCGGTATGAAATAAAAATTCTAGCTGAGAGCAAACCTAAAAGTATGAACGCCACACAATAGGCTGCTAAAATATCGTTTGAATATTGAGCTGGTGACATGCGAAAAACTAAAAGTTAAATATCGAAAAAAGATGGTGGGACTAACAAGAGTTGAACTTGTGACCTCACGGTTATCAGCCGTGCGCTCTAACCAACTGAGCTACAGTCCCATAAGCCTGCGCTTATAGATAATCTATTCGGGTTTGTCAAACATAGTTTCAGCCTTTAAAAAGCCGCCAAAACCAGCCTAAAAGCTAGATATATAGCGAGGGCCATCAGCCCCCGCTACTATTTCCAACCAACGGAATTACATTCTGTGCACGCAATAGGTTACGATGCCATGGATCTTTAGTTCATCGTGCGGACGAATAACAATAGGTTTAAAATCAGCATTTTCTGGCTGTAATACCGGCATACCTTTTTTGTGATAAAGCCTTTTAACGGTGAACTCGCCGTTGATATCGGCAACTACGATATCGCCATCGCGCGCTTTATCAGTGGCTTTTACCACCAGCAGATCGCCATCGTAAATGCCGGCATCGCGCATGGATTCGCCACTCGCATTCACTACGAATGTGCGTTCATCATCTTCAATAAGGTAGTTGTGCAGGTTGATATTTTCCTCTTCCACATTCTCAGCCATAGCAGTTGCGTAACCGGCCTGAACCGTAGTGCCGAAGTATTTCACTGTTTGGCCACCATTCTGGATAAAGCGGAAGATCTTTTCTTCCATATCTTTCGGGATGCGCACTATTTTTGTAGGCCCGCCGAATTTACCTGTACCCACCGGACGCCCTGCTCCAACACGTTTTCCACCACTTGCCATATAATACCTCTATTAGTTTTGATTATTGTTACATTAATGCTGGGTATTTGTAAAGCAGATTAAAGACTAAAAATAATAATTCACCCATAACTGTGGTAAATTTAGTTGTTAGTTCAGCCAGGTTAACATATTAAATATATATGAATAAAACTCACTCGGACATAACTTTAGAGATCGATCTTGGGGCGATACAGCATAATTATAATCTGCTGAGAAGCATGATCGGCCATGCAGCTTGTGCCAGCGTAGTGAAAGCGAATGCGTATGGATTGGGTGTTGAGAAAGTAGCGCCAGCATTATATGCCGCAGGCTGCCGTGATTTTTTCGTAGCCACCGCCGATGAAGCGCTGGAGCTGGTGAATATAGTTCCGCCAGATGCGAAGATATATGTTTTCCACGGCGTAAAAAAAGGTGAAGAAGATGCGTTCGCAGAAAATAATATCATTCCCGTCCTCAACGATATTTACCAGCTGGATCAATGGGCACACAAAGCCAAGGTTGAAGGTTTGATATTACCAGCGATATTACATTTCGATACTGGCATGAACAGGCTGGGTTTTGATCATTCTATTGCGAAGAAGATATCGCTGAATGATGGGCTTCGATTCCTGGATGTTAAATATGTTATGAGCCATCTTTCTTCTGCGGAGAATCCGGAAGATGAGCAGAATACGATCCAACTAAAAAGAATGAACGATGTACGCAAACATTTTCCAAAAGCGAAGGTTAGCCTTTCGAACAGCTGGGGAATATTGGCAGCAAAATGTTATCATTTCGATCTGGTACGCCCTGGCTGCGCACTTTACGGCGTAAAAGGAAATAACACTGCGGGAATAAAGAATGTTATACGCGCAACCGCAAAGATATTGCAGATACGCGAAGTTGCAGAAGATGGCTTTGTGGGTTACGGCGCAACCAAAGAAGTTAAGGCAGGAACGAAACTGGCAGTAGTACCGCTGGGATATGCGGATGGCTATTTACGCAACCTTTCGAATAAAGGTTATGCTTTCCTGCGCGAACGTGAGTTCCCGCTGGTTGGCAGGGTTTCGATGGACCTAACAACTTTTGATGTGAGCAGTTCAAGCAAGGTTAAGGTTGGCGATGAGCTGGAATTAATTGGCAAGAATTATACCGTGGATGATGTGGCCAAGAACGCAGGAACCATAGGCTACGAGATACTTACAAATCTGGGGAATAGATATAACCGAATCTACAAATCCTAAACCAAATAACCCCTTGATATAACGCTATAACTTTGCCATTTATTTCGGAAAGCTTTATTGTTATAATTGAGCTTCGTTCTTTTATTTAATTATTACTTTTTTCAATCAGCTTCTGCTTTTTGTTAATTAAATAAATATAGGTTTTTGCCTCTCTAGAATATCCAGAGCTTTTTTAAAAAGGCATCATTAAGGTTGGCTGTAATAGTACAGTATATATAATTCATTAATCAATTTAACCATTTAATTCATCAAACAAATGACGATTTTATTGAAAAAGGGAAAAGTTGTCGTATCGACTTCAAGTCCCCAAAATTGTGCGTTGCATTTTGTGCCTAGCACTGGAAATGTGGAAGTGATTGAACAGATCACCAAAAAGAAGGTGGCGTTTAACCTGAACACATTTAAAGACTTTTTGTTAAAAAGAGATGATGGAAAATCCGGTCAGCTTACACACGAAGAATTGCCTACAGTAAAAGGGTACTTCGTTGTAAGCAGTTTGCCAGTGAACCAAAACATACCGACCAAACAGAAGGTATTTGAGTTCAACGGCAACAATATCGGAGCTTCCTACTTATTGAATTAACAAATTTGTGTGAGGCGAGGTATGAAAAGAGCATAATGTTGTCCCGGAAGACAGCATTTCCACCCCCTTTAAAATTTTTGGGTGGCTCTTTTCCTTTTTGTAATCAGAGAACTAAGATCAAACTGCAAAGTTTAGATCTAATTACCGCAAGGTAAGTTCTCTGGTTACTTTTTTTAATATCGAATTTATCCCAGAAACTAGACCAATTCCGCCCTTCTATCCCTTTCATGCAGTTTAAACCCACGCTCGGCGTATGAAAGTAAAGCAGGAATATTCCCGTAAGATCCATAGGCTTCAAAATCACTGCGACCTATAACTTGCTTTATTTCTTTGAGCCTATCACGATCTATTTTCATAGGCGAAAGCCTTTTTTCATGATCTTGCTGCTGCATATCATATACCATCAGGGGAAGATCGATATCGTGTTTTTCTTTGATATAAGCCTTCAAAGCAAGCATTTCCAAAGAAGAGAGTTCGTCGCTGAAAGCTGGCGCGAGATGGACATCGACCAGATCTGAGGTTTTGTTGTTAATAGAATGAACCAATCCGCAGACAGCACCGATCTTCGCATTGACCAGGACCTCGTTGTTTACCTGAGGTGTATTCGTGCGGTTCAATTCTATTATTTCCTGAATGACCGAACGCACCATATCGTTCCTTTCTTTGCCAAATTTCACTTCGTAAATCAAATCTATCTGGAATGGGTCCCGCGCTTGAGGAAACTGATTTACCCAGCGCTCAGTGGCCTTTGGTGTCATATGCGCAGATATGATCAGGGGCTCCTTCTTTTTGTAAAGCGAGACCAGGTCATCTAAAGAAGCGCCGATATAATTGATGTTTACATCATCATTACCATTTAACAACATACCTACGTTCTTTTTATAGATAAAAGGTTTGGTAGGAACATCTTTCACAAAGAAACTGGTTGCCAGACATTGAAAGCCACCATCTTTACCGTAAACATTACGGTATTGGTTAGTGAAATTTGCATCAGGATTACCAGCAAGAACGTTAAAGAAACTTTCGAGCGGACTATTATTAATTGCAGCAAAATTTATGGAATTGAATTCAAAATTATGGCCAAGAAGATGCCCCTGCTCATAAGCAGCTTCAAGCGCATTTACGTTCTTGGTATATGATGAAAAATTCCCCATAAGGCATAATACCATACAAAATCTATAGAATCCAGCGGGTATTAGAACTCAAAAGTAGCAAAACAGCCAAGATAGCGGGCCTTCAGATCGCTCTGGTAGTTATTATAGAACTCATCGGAAGTTACTAGCAGATTACCTTTATATTCTGAAATGACCTCGAAAGTATCGGCAGCATCCGAGGGAAGTTTTCCGGTAACAACATAAATGAATTTATCTTCGCCACTTGGTTCCGGAGTAACACGAGAAACCAATAAAGTGCTATTCCCATGGGCTGAGAATAATGGCGCTGCGGCAAACACATTAAGCTCGGTTTGTTTGCTTAAAGTTAGCCACCATGGATCTTCGGTCGGCACTTTAGGAGTTTCAAAAGCAGCAATATTCGCACGGCCAGATTGAAGCGCTTTAATAGATTCCTCATCAGAAACGCTTTGAAGCTGCTCTGAGTAAGGGCCGAAATATTCCCGTAACAACCACAAGGTTTCCTTGTTATTTTTATTGAAGGCGATCCTGGCCTCTTCCTCGTGATTGATCGAAAGCGAGATTATCTCACGCCAGATGGAAGCTATCGCTAGAGATATTTTATCATTGAAGCCGGCCTCTTTAGCCTGCTGAAAGGCTTTTTTAACTTTAAGCGCCTCGCGCCCAGGGCGGATTATGTATTGCTTGGCCGCACTAGATTTTTTGAGCTGCCCCACCTGTCCTACAAATTTCAGGCGCTGCTGCAGCAGATCGAATATCCTTTCATCGATGGCATCTATCTGTTCACGTAGTTCTTCCAGTTTCATCTTTTTAGTTGCTAGAGTTTAGACTTTAGAGTTTAGTAATACTGAATTTTATACTCAAATAAACAAAAAACTTAATGTGCAGTAAATTAGAATTTTCTATCGCGATGAGATATCTGCGTGCCAAACGCAAGGAAGGCTTCGCTTCGCTGGTGGCTGTTTTCAGTTTCCTCGGTATCGTTCTAGGCGTGGGCACACTTATTGTTACCATGGCGGTAATGAACGGCGTTAAGAACGAACTGATAACCAGGATAATTGGCATTAACGCGCATATCTCAATAAATTCCGCAGAAGGCAAGATAGAGAATTATAGAGTGCTGGTGGATAAGATCAGCCACGTTAAAGGTGTAAAATATGCCAACCCTGCTGTGTATGGACAATCACTGGCTTCGGTGAATGGCACCAATATAGGCCTGGTTGTACGCGGCGAAGATTCTATTGACCTGATGCAGAAGAAACTTATCGCCAAGAATCTTGTTGGCGGAAAGATCTATGATGAGAATGAGTTTCAAACCATAGTAGGTATAGACCTTTCTAAAAAACTCGGCTTGCATGAGGGCTCGCGTTTATCGCTTATCAGCCCAAGCTTTAACCAGACATTATTCGGCAGCATACCGAGAATGAAAGAATTTACGGTGAGCGGCGTTTTCGATTCGGGTATGTATGAGTATGATTCCTCGGTGATCTTCATTCCGCTTGCTATCGCACAAAAATTCTTTGCCTTCGGTGACGATGTTTCCACTATCGAGATAGTAGTGAACGACCCGAAAGACCTGCAACAGATAAAAGATGATATAATGCAGATCATCAAGGATAAGCCCTACTATATTACCGATTGGAGAGAAGCAAATGCGAGCTTCCTGGAATCTATAGATGTGCAGGCAAACGTACTGTTCCTGATACTGGCATTGATAATAATAGTAGCGGCATTCAATGTTATTTCGGGAATGGTGATGCTAGTGAATGATAAGAATAAAGAGATAGCTATCTTGCGCACAATAGGAATGAAACGTAGAAGTATAATCTGGATATTCGTTATCTGTGGTTCGGCGATCGGCGTACTGGGAACTTTGTTCGGGCTGGGCATTGGTTTGAGTTTCGCACATAATATCGATTCAATAAGATTGTGGCTGGAAGGTATGACCAACACTAAACTTTTTGCCGCAGAAATTTATTTCCTTTCCAAACTTCCAGCCGAAGTAAGGATGGAAGACGTAATAAATATCACCGCATTGTCTCTGGGACTTTCCCTACTTTCAACTATATATCCCGCATGGAAGGCCAGCAGGATAGACCCGGCAGAGGCGCTTAAATACGAGTAAATTATGAACGTTATAAAAGTACAGAACCTGAATAAGAGCTTCTCGCAAGGAAAAGAGAGGATCGAAGTGCTGAAGAATTTGAACCTGGAAGTCAAGCAGGGAGAGATACTTGCGCTGATGGGTGAAAGTGGTAGTGGCAAATCTACATTACTACATGTTATGGATGGCATCATGGATTTTGATTCCGGCCTGATAGAAGTTCTGGGCAAAGATATCAGCAAACTTTCCGATAATAAAAAGACCGAACTGAGATTAAATAGCATCGGGTTCGTTTATCAGTACCACCATCTGCTTTCCGATTTCACCACGCTTGAGAATGTAATGATGCCGCAACTTACGCTTAAGGTAAAAAAAGCAGAGGCAAAAAAGAATGCCGAAGAGATACTGGTAAAGCTTGGGTTAAAAGAAAGGCTTACCCATAGGCCAGCAGAACTTTCCGGCGGGCAGCAGCAAAGGGTTGCTATTGCCAGAGCGCTGGTAAACCATCCTAAAATAATTTTTGCTGATGAACCCACCGGAAATCTTGATTCGAATAATGCAAAATCGGTAATGGATATTTTCCTAGAACTCGCCCGCGAGAAAAATACCACCCTTGTAATTGCGACACACAGTGAAACAATTTCTAAAAAAACAGATAGGGTTTTTACCCTTTAAAATGCATTGGGTAAAAGACACTGCTATTTTCCGATAGAGATTGATTTTGGATCCTAAATCCGGTATACTATTACTCATATTATGAGGGCATATAAATCAAGTGTTTAAGTTTAAAAAGAAAGACGATAAAGAAAAAACAATAACGAAAATCAGAAACTGGTACCAAGACCGCTATGAAACGGTAATGATCCAGCGTAACGTTCTTTTTATAATAGCGGTTTGCATGGTAGGTATCTTCGCCCTGACCATTCTTGGTATAATCGACCTCAACTCTCAGAAAGTTTATGAACCATTCATTGTACAGGTGGAGGAAAACACCGGTATCATTACCAAGGTGAATAATAACACCGTAAGAGAACTTCCTGCAGAAAAAGCAGTTAGGAACGCATCCCTGGTTCGTTATGTGCTTGCGAGAGAATCTTACAACTATGCCGATTTTAGCTTTAACTATAACCAAATAGTAAGACTTATGTCGAGCAAGGATGTTTTCTATGCATTTAATGCTTCTATAAGCTCAAATAACCCGCTAAGCCCTATAGCTCTGGGCTATGATGCCAAGGTTGAGGTAAGGATAAAATCCCTTATAGACCTTAATGAAGGTGAAAATCTTATTCAGATCAGGGTGGATAAAGGTACTATTCCTGCAAACGCATCTAATACGGAAGAGTTCTTTAAAAAAGCGGCAAAAAGTTATATAATAACCTTAAAGTACCAATATAGAGACTTGGACCTTTCAGAAACTGAAAGATATATTAACCCGCTGGGAATGCAAATTACTGCGTACAGCATAAACGAAGAAATAAATGCACAAAAAATATAAAATCTTATTTTTTATGATATTAACCTTATTGCCAGTAAATTCCCTGGCAGATGAGGCCTTAGGTTCTGACCCTAGAATAAGGACCCTAATTTACGGAAAGAATGATGTTTTCAAAGTAAACGCTGTGTTTGGTTATCAAACGGTTATTGAATTACAGGAGGGAGAAAAAATACAGACACTGGCTGTCGGTAATCCAAATATATTCAAGATAGTCCCTTCTCACAGCAGGATATTCATAAAGGCATTCCAGAACGGTCAACATACTAACATGACCCTTATAAGTGATAAAAGAATGTATCAGTTCGAACTTACTTCTAACGCCGATAATGTGGATGATATAATGTATCTGGTAAGGTTTGTTTACCCAGGCGATACACAATATGCCACCGAAGGCGAAAGCGGCCCGATGAATATATATTCGCCTATATCTCTACCAAAAGGTTCGTCTTCTTCTAGCGCAAGAATGCCTTCTATGCCCACAACAAGCAGGCTACTTGATGGCTCGCCGCAGATGGGTACACCTGCTGTGCCTCTTTCCATCCAGTTTAAAGATCCTTCGCAGCGAAAAGGTCTTGACCTATCTCCGGTAAATATCGAGCAAAAAAACATCGGGCCTCTAGGTTTTTATAAAATTGATAATAAGTTTATTTCATAATGGCAGATAAAGAAGATAAAGATAAGATCGAGAACGAAGGTCCTGAAGGCTCCTCTAATCCGAACAAAGAAGAGATACCTCCGTTTACTAGTTCCGATGAAGAGCTACCAGATAGCGTTCCCGCCGTTTCCATGGCGGCAAAAAAGAATGCGGCTTTATTCGTGGGGATGTTCCTGGTTGTTATATTCATATTATATTCTGTATTTAATAAGCCAAGCAAGCACCCCCCTGCTCCCTCTGAGATCCAGGAAATGAAAACTACAACCGCAGGAATGGTTCCTAATAATCCAGATAAATCAATTCAGAACTCCAGCGTTTCTGCCGGTGCTGCTCTTCCGGGAGCAACTAAGGAAGGCGTGCCTGAGATACCTATGAACCTAGATAAAAAACCGGCGCAGCTGGCATTACAGGAAACATTACCACCACCACCGACCTTACCTCCTGTCTTCGACCCGGCAAGCATTTATATAAAAGGTGAAGATAATAGTGGCGGCGGTAATTATTCTGCCCCTTCGCTTTCTACAGGCTCAAGTGCTTTTGCAAGCAAATACACAAAAAAGAGAAGCCGTTTGCCTGAGATCGATTCCGGTATCGTAGACGAAGCAACTGAAGGCCTAGATCCCGAAGCAAGAAAAGCTATGGAGACAGAAAGGCAAAAAAGAATTACAGCTAGTATGTTCGTAGGCGGCACTAAAACCGGAGGGGTAAGTAATACCCAGGCAAAAAAATCTGAGACCGGAATAAAACGCCCGGGTGAAAGCTCTGCTGACGAGATTTATGAAATATCTGATACTGGCGCACCTAAAACAGAGGTCACCATAAGAAGAGACCTGGAACGTGTTATCCTGCAAGGTAAAGTTATGGATGCGGTGCTTGAAACCGCGATCAATACCGATCTACCAGGTAAACTGCGCGCTATAGTAAGCCGCGATGTTTATTCAGAATCTGGCAAAAGGGTGGTTATACCTAAAGGTTCAAGGCTTATCGGCGCCTACGCTACCGATATTAAATTTGGCCAGGCCCGTGTTTATGTTATCTGGAATAGGGTTATTCGCCCTGATGGCGTTGATGCTATATTCGATAGCGGCGGCGATCTGATAGCTATCGATGCTCTAGGTAGATCCGGTGTGTATGGCGATCTCGACAACAGGTTCTTTGAAATATTCGGCAGCTCGATATTATTAAGCTCACTGACCGTAGGCTTTGCCGTTGCGGCTGATGCTGCAACCGGTGGGGATAATACAACCACAAGCACTACTCCATCCGGGATAGGCGCAGGCACATCAACCACTTCAGGTAACGTGGTCTCTCAGGGTGTAAGTAAGGCCGTTACCGATCTTGGTGATAGCGTCTCCAGGATCGCCAGCCAGTATTTTAAAACCGCTCCTAGAATCACTGTTGATCAAGGCACAAGAATTAAGATATTTGTTAATAAAGATGTTATATTCCCACCTTCATATTTCTCTGTGGGTGGATATGGCAGTGGCGTTAGAACTGATAGCGAAACAATGATCTTGAACTAGTTTTGATGAGAACTTATGAGCGTAGCAGCGTTAGATACATTTCTAGAACCCATATATGAGTTACTCAAGGAAGACGACATCAATGAAATAAGCATAAATGAACCTTTCGGCTGTTGGGTGGAAAAACGCGGCAATCATACATATAAGAAATTAGAAGGCTTCGATATTAACCACCTGCTTTCCATGGGCAGGCTGGTAGCCCAATCTACCAACCAGATGATAAGCTCGGAAAAGCCTATTCTTTCCGCGACACTGCCGAACGGCTACAGGGTTCAGGTAATCTTCCCACCAGCAATCGAGCAAGGCACTATCGCTTTCTCGATCAGGAAACCAAGTACACTGAATTTTTCCCTCGATGATTACGAAAAGATCGGTGCTTTTACTGACGCGAGCTTTTCTAAAAAATCAAACCCTTTTGATGATGAACTTAAAGAACTGTATGAAAAGAAAGATATCAAGAACTTCCTGAAAGTTGCGATAAAGGCCAAAAAGAACATTGTTATCAGTGGCGGTACCTCAACCGGTAAAACAACTTTTGCCAACGCGATGTATAAAGAGATACCGAATGAAGAAAGGCTGATAACTATTGAGGATGCGCGCGAGATAAAGCTGGAGCAGCCGAACAAATTATATCTGGTGGCATCGAAGGGCGGACAGGGTTTAGCAAAAGTGACTACCCAGGATCTTATCGAAGCCTGCCTGCGCTTAGCACCAAGCCGCATAATCGTGGGTGAGCTGCGCGGCGCTGAAGCGTTCAGTTATATCCGCGCGGTAAATACTGGTCACCCGGGCTCTATCGCAACATTACACGCCGATAACCCGCGACTTGCCATTGAGCAGCTTTGCCTGATGGTGATGCAGGCCGGTATGGGCATGACGCGTGAGGAGATAAAGAATTACGTACTTCAGGTGGTAGAAATTGTAGTACAGCTCAAGAAAGGCGAAAAAGGCCGCAGGTATATCTCAGAACTTTACTTCGCTCCGGAAAAAGAGGGGCATTAATCAATGCACGCGGTTTATCAGAACCTCTACGACCGGCCATTTGCCTAGTTCGTGTTCTACCAAGACCTTTATCTGTTTGCGGATCTTCTTGATGATGACATCGTTGGTCTGCTTCTTCTGATGTTCTACCAGATCAGCAACTTCCTCTTCCAGATAAGTTACGAATGCCGGATTTTCTTCTTCATCGAGCAGGCCAGGAGTACGCACCACCGGATCTGATACTAATACTGAACGACCATCAAGTACGATGGAAACGCATACCAAACCTTCATTACGCATTTTACGGCGGGTACTCATCACCGCACCATCTTTCGGCTGCAGCATGAAGCCATCCACGCCCAGATAGCCGAATTTTACATGGCCCATACTCTTAGGATCATCCGCAGAAATTCTAATCATCTCACCGTTCTGTAGTTCTATTGTCTTCGGAACACCCAGGCGTTTTGCCAGTTTGCAGTGTTCGTGCAGGTGGGCAGGTTCACCGTGAACAGGTATCGCCACCTTCGGTTTAACGATCTCGTACATTTTGGTAAGCTCGGCTGCCGATGGGTGACCTGATACGTGAACCACGTGATCCTTCTCGGTATAAACTTCGCATTTCAGGCGAACGAATGTGTTGAATATCTTGAATATCTTCTTCTCGTTACCTGGAATAATCTTGGATGAGAATATTACCGTATCCTTCGGAGTTATCTTCAGATATTGGTGTTGGTTGTTAGCAATTTTATTCAATGCCGCCCTTTCCTCACCCTGACAACCAGTACAAATCACAAGCACGCGATCACGCGGCATTTGGGAAACCTGTTTATCGGAAATGAATGGATCGATATCTTTCAAGTAGCCGGTAGCGCGGGCAAAATCGGTATATTTATGGAGCGACAGACCGGTTAGCGCAACTTTACGCTTATTAGCTGCAGCTGCGCGGCAGATAGTATCTACACGGGCGATATTGGATGCGAAGGTGGTTACATAAACCGTACCACGCTGTTCTCCGATTATCTGGGTAAGGCTTGGCAGAAGATCTCCTTCTGAGCCAGAGTAGCGATCGTTGAATACGTTGGTGGAATCGCAGACCATAGCGGTTACGCCTTCCTTGCCTATTTCTTCAAGTTTCTGGAAATCAGTGGTTGGTAGAACTATAGGGTTAGGATCGAACTTCCAATCACCGGTGTGGAATATATTGCCAGCAGGGGTGCGGATCATGATACCGTTCATTTCCGGGATAGAGTGCGTGATCTGGATATATTCCATATCGAAATCACCGATCTTGAAACGAGCGCCCGGCTGAATAATATTAACCTTTGCGCGATCTTTTGCTTTGATCTGTTCCAGCTTGTTAAAGGCCACCTGCGCGGTGAACGGGGTTGCGTAGATAGGCAGTTGCAGCTGATCGAACAGGTAACCTACCGCGCCGACGTGATCTTCATGCGCGTGAGTAAGTACAATGCCGAGGAAATCTTTTTTATTCTCGTAAACAAAGGAAAGATCCGGAGCTAGCATATCAACGCCGGGGAAATCATCACCAGCGAAGCCTGCGCCAAGATCCACGATTATCCATTTACCTTTATAGTGGTAAAGATTTACGTTCATGCCAATTTCGTTCGAGCCGCCTAGCGGCAGGAACACTAGTTCATCATGTTTTGGTTTCACTTCTTGTTATTAGCTCTTCTTTGGTTAATAAAAAACAAACCATCTAAGGTTAAATTCTCTTCTACTGCGTCGATCATTTTCGAATCCGCAAAAAATCCGGCAAGCCCGCCTGTAGCTACTGTATAAGGCTTTTTACCAAGTTCGGAAGCTATTTCTTTCACCGAGCCTTCAATAAGCCCCAGATATCCATAATATAGGCCAGATTGCATCGCCTGCAAGGTAGAGCGGCCCACAACAGCGCGCGGCTTTGCCAGTTTTATCGCCGGGAGCTTGGCTGCCGCTTTGGTGAGCGCCGCCAGTGCAAGATTTATACCAGGAGATATCATGCCGCCGAGATACTCGCCTTTACTACCCACCACATCAAAAGTTGTGGCTGTGCCGAAATCGATAATCACCCCTGCCCTTTTATATTTTTTGAAGAAGGCTATGGCGTTAACTATTCTATCCGCGCCCACTTCTTCAGGATCTTCTATTTTTATTTTGATGCCGAGTTTTGTTAGGTTATCCGCCACTTCGAAAGGTTTTAGTTTAAGCGACTGCGTGCAGAACTTGGTAAAATTCTTTTTGGTTTGCGGAACTACAGATGAAACGATAACTGATGAGAATTTTATTTTATCGAGCTTATTCTTCTTAAAAAAGTTTTGGTAGTATTTCACCGAAGCATTGCGCTTCGTTTGCAAACGTAGGGGTTTTCTGAGCTTCCCGCTTTTTTCAAATATACCAAAAACTATATTTGTATTGCCTATGTCTACGGCCAATATCATTTCAGAACTACTAGTTTCGCATCGCGGGTTAAGAAATACATATTACCGCCAACTATCACCGGAGAAAGATATACATTCTCAGGAATGGATATTTTATCAAGTGTTGCGCCATCCTTAACGGAATAGGTATATAAGGTGCCATCATTATCGGCGATATATATATTGCCCGCTGCTACTATAGGTGCGGTAAAATGAAGATTATCCTCATCACGCTTTTCTTCATCTGCAAGCTGGTTTTTCCACACCAACTTGCCTTCGCTGGCTGATATGGCAAGAAGCTCGCCGTAGCGGGTAGTAGTAAACAGGAAATCGCCAACCGCCCAAGGGGTTTGATCTATCGCCTTGCCTTCAAATGCCCAGATTATGTTACCATCCACATCCAGAGCGTTCAGTGTGCCATCACTTGAAACTATGTAGATGCGGTTATTATGGTAGATAGGGCTTTGGCTAATATCGCTGAGGAATGAAGAGCTAAGCTTGCCATATTCAGAAGTTGAAAGGGTGCTGTTCCAGATCTCGAAACCATTGGTGAAGTTCAGCGCATAGATCTCGCCGGAAGAATATGGAACGATAAGTTTATCGCCGATAAGCAGGGGCGCCGGAGAGGATGATACGCGCGAAGTGGATGCCAGGCCTTGATGTTGCCATAATTTACTGCCATCGGTGCCGTTAACGGCAATGGTGCGGTTATCGGCGGTTACGAAGGCAACCGTGTTTTCACGCGCGATAGGAATAGAACGGATGGGTGAGCCGAAATCTTTCGACCAGAGTATCTTACCATCGCTGGCTGCTATAGCGAACAGATAGCCGCGCTTGGTGCTAACGTATAATGTTTCCTGGCTGAAGCAGAGATTACCACCTATGAATTTATCACCACCACCGCCACCGAATATACTTGTTACTTTTTCGATAGTGCCGTTCTTGTTTTTTACGTATGTATCGGAAACTTTCGATTCCCAGATAAGCTTGGAGATATCGGTTGCCGACCTTGCCTGAACAGTGCCAGTGCCATCAAGTGTAAATACTCTATCTCCTGAGATCACCGGGCCAGAGGTAATATCAAGGCCACTTTCTGGCTCGCTGCCTACAGAAGCGGAATCGTAATTAGTGCCCTTATTGAATTTCAGGTTATCGCCTGGAACATAGCCATTACGCGGCCAGTAAGCGTTAGATGTTTCTACAGGAAGTTTGGTAACGAATGTATCTACCAGGGTTTGTGCTTGTTCTTTGCTGACCTTATTCACCGAATTTTCGAAAAAGGAATCGCCTACTACAGGCTTTTTATCTTTATCAGAACCACATGCAGTTAGTGCAAGTATAAGTGCTAATGTAAATAACTTCTTATTCATTGATCGTGCTCAATACTTGTTTAGCCCTATCCTGGATCGTAGAAGGGATCTGGTTGTTGATCGCAAGTTTGCGCAGCAATTCTGCTGCGGGTTTATTCTCTCCCTGAGATAGAAGATAAGAAGCTTTAAGCTCGGTAGCAGTTGCCCAGAAAGGGGAGCTGCCTTCAGTAGAGATAGCATCTAACGATTGAAGGATCTTGGCCTTATCGCCCTTTTGCTGGATAAGTACGTAAGCCTTATTCAGCTTTGCCATATCAATAAAGGCTTTATCATACGAGCTGTTTTCCAGCTGTTCGAGGGTTTTAACGGCATCATCATATTTTTCGTGCGAATTTTCCAGACCGGCCTTCATCAGAAGGGCCAAAGGGGCATAACCTTTTTGCTTGTTAGCGATTATAGCATCATAGCTTGATGGTTCAGAATTATCGAAAGCCTCAACGAATAGTTCACCCGACTTCAGCGATTCTTTTTTCTGCGCGGACCAGTAAAGGCTTTTTGCCGCAACAACTATTAATATTATAACAGCCGCAGCTATAAGCTTTTTGCCGTGTTCAAGGAATATCCTCTGATATTTCTCAGAATCTATATCCTGCTGTATCTCTCTTAGTATGTCGTTCATTTATACTCCTTGGAATTTACGTAATGTGTCTAATAAAATTTTGTTCTCATCTTCTAAACCAATGGTAAAACGCATGCAAGATGGAAGGTGATATGCATCCATACGCCTGCCGGAGATACCTTCTGCGCTTAAGGCCTCATCAGCCTTAGCAGCACGTTCAGGAGAACCGAAATCCACTAATATGAAGTTAGCCACTGTTGGGTAAGGCTTCAGGCCCATATCATCGAGGGCTTCGAACATTACTGGCACCCATTTGGAATTGTGCGCCACCGATCTCTTAACAAAATCCTGATCAGCAAGAGCGGCAACGCCAGCCACCTGCGCTAACGACGAAACATTGAACGGACCACGTACGCGGTTAAGGATATCGATAACATACTGGCTGGCATAAGCCCAGCCCAGGCGCAGCGATGGTATGCCGTAAGCCTTGGAGAATGTGCGCAGCATGATAACATTTTCGAAATCATCGATAAGTTTCACCGGATTAGGAAAATCTTCCGCCAGCGCAGAGGCATATTCGTAATAAGCGAGATCAAGCACCAGCAGAACATGTTTAGGCAGGCCCTTCACCAGCTTCCACAGCTCCTTATCATTAAGGTAGCTGCCAGTAGGGTTATTCGGGTTAGCCAGGAACACGATACGGGTTTTATCGGTAACTTTGTTCAGAATGGCATCTACATCGGCCTTTAAATTGGTTTCTTCAGCCACTACAGGCACAGAACCAACCGAATTAGCGGTGATAGGATACATTAAAAAGCCGTGCTTGGTGTAGATAACTTCAGCGTCATCGCCGCCGAATGCCAGGCAGATAAGGGTTATAAGTTCATCAGAACCGGCACCACAGATGATACGTTTAGGATCAAGCGTGTTCAGCTGCCCCAGGCTTTCGCGCACGTTAGCCGAAGTACCTTCCGGGTAGCGGTTAAGCTTACTCAGTTCTTTGTTGATCTGCATCAATACTGAGTTGCTGCAGCCAAAAGGGTTCTCGTTGGAGGAAAGCTTTATCAGCCGCTTACCGTTGCTTTTAGCATAGGCTCCGGGCACATAAGGCGCGATCTCCATTATCCTTTCAGTCGATAATTTTAGTTTCGAGGTCATATTTCAATTATTTATGAGGAAGGTTATAAATTATATATAGGAAATGTGCAAGAGCGCTGGTTAAAAAGTGGTGGTCGGCACTGGGATTGAACCAGCGACACACGGATTTTCAATCCGTTGCTCTACCAGCTGAGCTAGCCGACCACAAAGTATGGAATTGCTATAAAATATTAGTTCTGAACTGTCTAGGGGAAAATGAGTATAGTTAGGCCTAATGCTTGAAGAAGTGGCTGATATCGCCTTTTGGCTCGATAAGAACAGGAGCCACAGCCGGTGCCTTAGGACGGGCGGTAGATTCGGCCGCTACCTGAACGTTTGAGTTCTGCATCTGTTTCATGATAAATTTTCCTTCTTCCAGATTTTTGGCCATCTCTGCATCTTTGCCGTGATATTTCTCAACTAAACCAAGTTTTGCCTTTTCTAGAATATTAATTAGATCTATGTCTGCGCCTGGATGTTTCTTACTTAAGCTCAGTTTTCCATTCTCAAGGTTTTTAGACAGATCTACTATTATCTCATCGCTTATATCTCGAACAACCCTGCTTTTTAAATGCCCGGTATTAGTGAGAGCCTTGAAGTAATCGTGATTTTTTTCTTCAGCCATTCTCGTGATCTCTTCCATCTTTTCTGAAGATCCGGTATGATCCAGCCCCAACAGATCGGCAACTGTAGTGCCAAAGCCCATCTTTAGAAGAGCATTTACGGTTTCAGGCCCTAACTTGCCATCGGTAGCAAGAGCCTTGCCATCGGTAGCAAGAACTGCCAGATCCTCTTTAGGAAGATGGGCATTAATTATCATCTGTATCTCCCATATAGTATCATGGCTTACATATTTTCCGTCCTTAGGAAGGTGGTTTGGATCTATCACCACATTATGTTCGGCATCGAACTTCTTTACATATGCGGCGTGTTCAGCTTGCATTTGCAATTGCTTTTGCTGCTCTACTCTAGTCTCATAATCATCCCTGCCCGCTATAGCATCACCCACACGCTGGCTTATACCACGGCCAGTAGCTATGTAAGTTACACCATCTACGAGTAAATATGCACCTGCTACCCAGCCAACTGGATTCCAGAAATTTGCGCCCGCGAATGCAGTTAACCCTGCAGCGCCTGCACCTAAGAATCCGGTGGCAGCTATACTGCCTAACCCTCCAGTCGCTACAACACCGGTCATACCGGTTGAGATAACGCCCGACCAGCCAACCTTTGGTTTTTCTATAAGATCGGTGGTGGCATCATATTCTTGTTTAGCTGAATAACCAGCAAATATAGGAGCTGCTACATAACCAGCCACGCCTATTACTTTCATGGACCAGCTGAATGCCTGCCCCCAGGTTTCGCCGGCAGCGCCTGCTGCAGCGCCACCACCACCTGAGCCTATATTGCCAGCGCCGCCGGCACCACCACCTCCTCCGGTGCCGGTACCGCCGCCATTAATTATTCCATTTGCCATATCATCTATAGGACCATTAGCCAAATTACCGCCTATAGTAGCTGTATTACTGGTACTTGACGTAGCACCAAAAGTACTCGTGATATCATCTACGCTGCTCGTCACTATTCTGCCTGCATTAGCTTCCGCACCTACAGCGGTTGAAGTTGATGTATAACTAACGGAAACATTACCCGCAGTACTGGTTGTTTGTGTAAAACCACTTGTTGTATTCAGCGCGGTAGATGAAGTATTGCTTATAGAAGCTAGAGCATTCGAAGCATCATCAACAATTGCAACAGCAGGATTAGCAATATTAACTTCTGGCACAGGACCAGAAGATGCAGGCAGACGAACGTTTGAAGTATTCTGTATAGCCTGACTACTATTAGTAAGGGTTGTTTCCGCGGCACTTGTACCAGTATCAAATAATTTTATTTCCGGACCCTGAGGAATTTCTTCAAGAACATCTACCAGTACGTTATTGCCATCATCAAGTGAGCGCGCAAGATTGGTTGGGGTTTCTTTGAAAGTTCTTTCCAAATTGTTTAAAAGATCATCTACATTATCACCAACGCCCGCTGATGATAAGCCACCTTCCTGAGTAATAGAAGCTGCACCAGAATAAGTAGGGGTAACAGGTTCAACAACAGCAACTGGCTCAACCACAGTAGTTGTACCACTAAGATTTTTTGCAGCATTCGTCTGCCTTAGTAACGCAGCAGATTCATCTGTTACCTGCGCATTTTGCATTATAGTAATGGCATCATCGCCAGAGTTACCGATAGTGGATGCAGCTGAATTAGTTTCTTTTGCTACAGTATTTCCTTGCTGCATTATATTAAGGGCATCATCGGAATTATTTATTGCCGGAGTAACATTCTCAGGAACAACATCTACTACAGGCTCGCCACCAGCAGGTGTTCCATTAACAGGCTCTACAGGAGGTTTTGATCCACCACCGCCACCACCAGTCCCGCCTTCCGCGGCACCGCCAGAACCTTTACCACCGCTATAACCTTTACCTTTGGGCTGCCTAGCTTCCAGCCTATTTGCGATGCCATATTTTTTATCGGCAATCCCTTGCATTTTTCCAGCTTTACTCTGAAGAGATAAAGCCTCTTCGGTAATGGTCTGGTTCTGTACACTCTCTCCAATCACTTCATGGTAGTATTGAGTTGCCTCGGTTTTCAGAACTTCGATCTCTTTAGCTAATGCTTCTGCTTTTGGTGCAAGAACCGGATTGCCTTTCGCCCTTATCAGATCTTGTGTTTTACTGATTATATCTTCCTGTATATCAGTAAAGTGGGCAACTTTTTCAGGAGCTACAGCTCCAATAGCCTGCTGCCTGAAACTGTTCGCCACATTTTCATAAAGCCCGCCCAGCCTGTTACTATTATTTATGTAATATGTATTATCGAGGAAGAAGTTCCCGATAGGATTTTCCTTTACATAATTCAAGGTTAAAGCTCTGCCACTCAAATTTAGGGTATGGCCTACGCCATTACTTACCTGCCTGACCACCCAATCCATTCTCATGTGCGTTTCAGCCGAGGACAGAACGGTTCTAAGAACAGGGTTATCAAGATTTCTATAGATAAAATTATTATCAGTATGAGTTAAAAGTTTTATTACACTGGAAGTTCCTGAAGCGATCTTATTCTTGACGAACATACTAGCCCAAGCACCGCCACCCACGATCCCTACGCCCAATCCAAAAGCTTTGCCCATTGAACCATACGGCACCTCAGATACCTGAGTATTACCGTTTTCTTGCATCGCCTGCTCCAGATCAACTCCTTTGTTGATCATCACGTTCATGTCATCGGTGGTTAGTGTGCCTTTGTTAGCGAGCGTCGAACTTTTATATTCAATTTCTAATTTCTGAGGTTTTTTTGTTTCCGGATCGACGCCTAGTGTTATACTGACAACTTTAGCATCTTCCCCTGCGCCTGATACAACTACTGTGGCACCATCAGGAATATCTACAGTATAACCCCTTCTTATCTTCTCGCTTTTCCAGGTAAGTAAATATTTATATTGCTTTCCTTCAGAATCAACAGCGGCAATTACTATCTTTTCATCTTTTTCTAAGCCAAAGTAGTCTTCCCTCGTTTCTTTTGACCAAGAACCTTGGCTTTTAGATTTTATAAAATCCTCAACTGCTTTTTGATCAGTGTTAATTTCAAATTGATCGCAGGAGTAATGACTGGTTTTTCCAGTTTCTATTTTATTATTTTTCTCGTTCTCAGTCATGTTAAATAATTTGGTTATACCTATAATTATACCATAAAAAGGTTAAAAAAAGGTTAACGCATACGTAAAATGCCCCAAGTAAAATCGCCGGTTTATCAAATGGTTATTTTGAAAGAACTTCAACAACCGGTTTTAACTCAAGATTTGTTGTATAATCGTGCGGATTCGCATCGGTAACTTTAGCATTATTGATATCGGATATCAGGTTTTTACCAAGTTCCTCCAGCTGGCCAGTGCTGCTAAGATCCTGCGTACCGCCACCAGTGATATAGGAGTTAGCCAACTGCACCAAGCTTCCGTGGATATCAACACCGATAAGGGAATTTTTATCCTTGCCATCGATCTTGCCATCGGCAAGAGCCAGTTTAACTTTTCCTGCATCGGGGCCAAGGGTACGTGCAACAACTTGCGTAGGTGCTACCGCTCCATCTTGTTGTTTATGCTTGCCACCGAAAAGTCCACTTAATTTAGGCAGGAATGTTCTTAGCAACGCACCGATCAGGCCCATACTATCGAATACTTTAGACCAGATGCCAGATATAAGTTTTCTTCTATCCGGATCTTTGATACCTGCAAATGTAACATCAAAATCTTTCTGCTGTGTCGGCGGCAGAGTATGGTAGTTAACCACCTTCGCCGGTTTTACTTTAAAATAAAGAGAAGTAAGTTCTTCAGTAGGCGCTGCTTCCTTCAGAGGCTCAAGAACCGGAATTTTTATCTTTATACGATTACCGTTAGCATCAAGGTCATCGGTTATAGTTTCAACCGTAATAGTCTTTCTAGGAGGCGTGTTCTTAAGATCAGCGATCGTTGCAGTACCTACGTTTATACGCTTACTATAAACCTCATCCTCAGGAACATATTGTTTTGAGCCATCTTCTTTTTTTATGTAATAATTAGAACCTTCAGCATATACCTTCGCAGCATTAGGTATATTGTGCACCATTTGTAGGCCATCAGCTTCTGAAGCGCTTACGGCGCCCAGTGAAGCAGTTTGGATCTGGTTTATTTTCTGGTAAGTTGGTATCCAGAATAAAGCTATAGGGTCGGAAGGACTTGGCTCTTTTCCTGCGGGAGTATTTCTTTCGAAAAGCAGAACCTTATCGGCACTAAGAGAATTATAATCTGTGAGGCTTTGAACAACAGCAACAGTTCCAACACCCACTCTTAAAGCTTTGTCTTTCTGATCAAGGTGAATTTTTTGATCTATACCTAATGCTTGAAGGTATTTGAAGCTTGCATCCTGTAGGAAGTACACACCTCTATCTACATCATCCCTCGTCTTACCGGAAATAATTTCATCGCGAGCAGCTAACAATCCTTTTAACTTACCTTGGAAAGTGACGTTCTCGTTTTTTATCTCTTCATTTAAGAAGCTAATTGCATTTTGTTGGAACGCAGTTGCGGCAGTAGCTCTTGATGAAAACTTCTGCGCTTCTACGCTGAACATGCCGCGGGCTTGTTCACCTAATAGATTCACATTCAGCTTCATCGCTTCAAGATTAGAACTCGCAGAAAAAACGTGTAACTGGTTTATGGCCTTGTTGTTTTCATCGATCCTACTGGTCGTAGCTGTCAAAAGAGTTTTCTTCTTCTCAGCAGGACTCATGTTCGAAGTAAGGCTAGCTCCAACCTTCTTAGCAAAATCTTCATACTCAGATTCTGTAATACTATCTATCTCATCCTGTAATTTTTTGTTCTCTTTTTTAAGATCGGCTATGGCTTCTTTTGCCGCATCTGTCAGGTGCGAGAAATCTGGCGCAACGATCGTTTTGCCCCCGACATCAATTGCTACCGGATTAGCAGGAGCAACAGGTGCAGTATTTGTTAAGTTTGTCTGCGTATTCGTTTGGTTTGAACTTAAAGCAGCCTGGTTGGCAGGTGGACTAGCCGGAGGCGTACTATCGCCACTACCGAATGTCTGCATCAATATGTTTTTACTGCCGAGCTCTTCTGAGCTAACAGCAGCAAGAAGAAATTTTTTATTTTTAGTTATCATAAAAGCCTCACAGTTCCATACTTAGTTATATTAAAAATAGTTCATAAAAGCAAAGTTCCAAGTGTTTATTTACCAGGTACCTTACTAATACTGTCAACCCTTTGTTCTATCAAATCCACAAACTTTTTAACTGTACTCTGTTGATCTCCTTTTACATCGTGATTCTCTAATATCTCGTCAAGATTTCTATCCTGTATTTTATACTGCACCTCGCCCGAAAATCTTCCTTTTTCAGATTTAGGGCTAGAGCTCAGAGTAGCACTATTACCTTTTATGTTTATGTAAGCCACTTTCATCTGGCCATCAGCATCCTGGTATAGATATGCGGCAGAGCCTTCACCTATACCATCTATTTTTACGCTACCATCTTTCGCGGTCAGTATAGCGGCTTCACCACCATTACGACTTACTACTACACTCTTATCTTCTGGTAAGTTTATAGGCGGAATTTCTTGATCTTTGAAATTAGCACTATTTAACATTATGATCTTACTAATAGGCTTTTCTTGTAAATTATGTATCACTTCAATCGGATTATCGTTGATCTTATAATCAGGCCATAGCTTTTCAGAGATGAACTCTTTTCCGCTGCCCATAGTTAGATACATAGCGGTTGTTGCACCCCAGAATATTTTACCCACCAGATTTGTTGGCGCTCTACCATATGCACCTGTTGGCAAACCTTTAGCTTTTTCAGTTGCCCAAACACCGGCGTTATATAAAAGAAAGGCAGGAGTAACTACAGCCACGGCAAGTTCTTTTGCTGCCCAGCCCATACCTTTGCTAAATACCCCACCAAAAGCACCTGTTGTGGCCTTGGTTGAAGCATTCACAATCTTTCTCAGGGCAGGATTGTTCTTTAATAACTGTTTACCATCCTTAAGTAGTTTTTCCGGATCCATGCTACCAGGTTCATCCGGGGTTAAGGCCTTATGAGCAAGTATCTTCAAGAAAGCGGTTTTGAAATCACCTTCAAATTTCAAGTCAGGATTATCCTCTGGGCCATTGTTAAGACTCTTAGGCTTTCCTAAGCTACCCTGATATGTAAGGTTGGATTCGTTATCCACGTTCATGCACCTTCTTAGATGCTCTACCACATCGGTATTAAATATACCAAGTTTCATAGCTATATAGCCACACACTGTATGAGCGTAATCCATAGATGGTGCCGGGAATGAATTGTCATCCGCACCAACTAGTTTCTGCACCCTGCCTCTTTCAGTAGTATTTTCTTTAGGCAATTTCTTCATGAATTCAGGAACGTTGATCTCGTGAGCAGATTCCATTTCCAAAAGGTTAAATACTTTCTGGAAGCTTCTTTTAAAATGCCTTGTGCCAGTAAGTGATTCAGCGACCCTTTGGGTGATCGACTTATTCACCACCATGAACAGATCCTTCCTGGTAAGGCCTCTATAAGGATCATGTTCATCACCATTGTAAGAGATCTCATAACCCATTCTTTCTTTGAAAGCGAGTTTTACCTCAGGATCATTGAGGTAATCCCTTGCCCTCATAAATGAAACTTTTGGTACCGGCCCAGAACCATTCTGAGCAGGTTCGGCAACCGCAACTGGTATCTCTGCATTGGTCTTTAGCGCTTCATAGAGAGAATACATTTCTCTTTTTACCAGCTTCTCAGCCATCTTACCGAATATATTAAGCTGTTGGCCAGTTTCAGATTCACCATTAAGAGAGTTGAAATAAAGCGCGGTAACTATATTACCCCACGATCTCATAGTAGAAGGCCTTGCTTCGGTGAAATAGTTGACGATCTCATCATCGCTTATTTCTTGCAGCTCCCTAAGTATCTTTTTTCCTGAGCCAGGATATTTTTTCTCGAACTGCGCAACCAGAATCTTTCTTGATTCCTTATCTTTAGGGATCAAACCTGAGAATAAAGGCTTATCCCCGGCATTGGTATTATGGATAACCTTAAATTCAGTTATCATCCTCTGAGCCATTTTTTGCTCGTCGTGAATATATCCAAGAGAGTTTGCCACACCAACAAAGCCCTCTATCAAGTTGAATTTATCGATTGAAGTAACTGCAAGTAGATAGTTTCGACCTTGCTCTAAAAGATGGGCCGCAGTACCAGCCTGGTAATCGGTTAGTTTGTATTGCTGCCTGATGTTTCTATCTATAGTTTTATCGTTTTTGATGGCATTATAAAAATTCAGCCTATCCCTTAGATATTCTTCGGAATCAACGAAAGATCTTGTGGAATGCAGCCTGACAAAGACATCTGACAAATTTTCTACCGTACCGTCAGGTCTTTTTAAAGATCTTTCCTTTTTATCATATGCTATAATATCAGAGTCATCCGTATCAGTTACGGTAACCCTCTCTTTGTTGGTAGCGATCTTTGTTTTTTTCAGATAGTCTACAAACTTGTTAGTTTCTGTACCTGCTCCGAACAGATCATTTGCAATATATGTTAATTTATCATCGTTATCAGCACGAGGAGTATTACTTCTGAATCCCGAAACATCATTAATATTAAGCACTTTAAGTTCTAGCGTAGACAACAACGTTGCTCTGTGCTTTGCCAGATCCTCAGCATAGGCTCGTAGTTCCTTACCGACACCTTCTGCATCCGGGTCCATTAAGGAAGTTCTGGAACTTATTGCTTCATGCAATCCCAGAAGGCTTCCGCCTAAACCCACCAAACTTACTAATCCTACCGGTGAAACCATAAATTTAATTTTAAAATTGTTTCTTTGTTATAACTCTTATTATACCACAAATTAGTTAAAATTTAGTTAACGAGATTCACTTTTTTTAGCCTATTTTTGGCCTTTTAATGGCATTTTAGGCAAAATTAACCTTTCGTTAACCCTTTAAATCTTCTACAAGCTGCAAAAATAAACCATCTAATTCCTGAGTTGGCGTGTTACCGACACCCTGAAATAACACCGTTCCGTATTTTGCCGGCTCGATATATTCGCCTTTTTTGATCTTATCCTGCATAGAGTTGTAATCAGATTCATTCATGAATAAATAGAAGAAATTCTCCTTCCCGTTTTCATCCGATATTACTATAAAGTGCAATCTCGCGCCTCTCTCTGAGATTATTTTCTGCGTCATAGATTTTACTTTTTCGTACTCCATCAAACCATGGATATCAATAGCCAGTTATAGTCTTATCTAGTAGGAACAGCCTCTGCCGCAGGAGCGCTCTGACCACTACGACCACCGCCCATCATATTGCTCATCATGCTGAAGCCGTAAGTCATCATCATTGCATCTTTCATCGGGGTACCGGTGATCTGGTTCATCGTATAGGCAGAAAGAACTGGCGTAAGAAGTGAGCTTACACTTTCACCTAATACCATGCCAACAAAGTTTTGCGCTAATTTTGCTGCAAGAATTGAACCACCTGCTTTCAAAATTTTCGCACCAGTAAACATAGTTTTCTGCTCTCCGGCCTTACCTAGATCGATTCTTTCTTTCTCATCGGCGTGGGCTTTATTTATGTTCTGAATAGCTTTGTTCAGACGCTCTATCTGATCACCACTTTGGTTTAAAGCTTCTTTCAGTTTTTGAATTTCTTCATCCTGTGCGCTTGGAGTTTTTTTAGCCGCAGGATCTGCAAACGCCTGTTTTGCAGCTTCAGCTATAAGTTTGATTATCTCGTCTTTTGTTAATGGCTTTTCTCCATCATGTTCTACGAACGGGCTTTTGCCTTCGTTTGGATTTGTTCTTTTGCCGCCGCCAGCACCGGCTGATAAAGCAGTTTTTACTTCCTCACCACCACCGACTCTGCCGCCGCCCGCACTAGTTTGCTTTATAAGCTCATTAACTGCTTGGTTGTGCTTTTCTTGTTCATGGGTGATGCTATCGTTATTACCATCTGCTATTTGTTTGCCAGCAAGCTCTTTTGAAAGATCGCTGCCAGAGCCTGGTTTTTTGTTATTATCTCCACCAGCTTCAGCGACATCTTTTACAATTACTTCTACCATGATAGTTTCTCCCCGTTAATTTTTTGATAGTTCTTTCAGTTCTTCACTAAATTAAACTATAACATAAAAAGATTAATAAAACGTTAACAAGTTCAAATTTATTTAAAATTGTTAATATTTTCTAAAACCAGGCTTCCCCGGTGTAGCTAATTATAGCATAACTTGCTGTTTTTTAATAGCTTTTTGTTATATTAAAATGGCATAAAAACCACTTCGATTTCAATAAGCTAGATAAACAATTCAGCACGCGGAGGATGATAGCATATTTTATATTACAAAACCATGACAAAATGGGACCTTTTTTAGTTATTTGAAGTTTAGAGCAATCGGCCTATCTTAAGATCCGAAGAATAAAAAAAGAGAGATCTATGCACAAAAAAATTTTATACGGTTTAATTATTTTAATAATGAATTTTGGTGTGAATGCATTCGCGGAGGAAAATATGAGCAAGATAAACGATACGAAAATTTATAAAAAAACTGATGAGGCGATAAAAAAATTAGATCCGATGGAATATAAAGTTACGCAGGAAGCTGCAACTGAAAGACCTTTCCAAAATAAATATAATGATTTCTGGGAAGAAGGAATTTATGTAGATGTTGTAACTGGCGAACCCCTATTCTCTTCTACCGATAAATTTGATGCACATCACGGCTGGCCTAGCTTTTCACGCCCTATCAACGAAAACTTTCTGGTAGAAAAAGGTGACGATAGCCACGGCATGGAAAGAACCGAGGTGCGATCAAAAAGTGGTGATTCACATTTAGGACATTTGTTCGATGATGGCCCTGCAGAAAATGGTGGCAGAAGATATTGCATAAATTCTTCTGCACTGAGATTTGTTGCAAAAGATAAATTGATCGACGAAGGTTACGGCGAATATCTTGTTCTGTTTTTAGATAAGAAAAAGAAATAATATTTTGTACTTCGTAACAGAATTGTAATTTTTTGCCTCAGCTCTCGTTGCATATATATATGTATAAAAAAGAGAGCATAAAATCTAGATATATCCATTACTTCAATATATTAGATAGAATAATAAAATTTTAATAAAATCCCAGCCATCTTAACTGTTCATTAACCTTTGCGTGTTATAATTGAATTATAGAACAGAGAAATCTGTTTTTAAACCAACCAACGAAGAGGTATAAAATGATCAATAGATCTAAAGCAAAATTTGCTCGCAGTATAAATTATTTTGAAAATGAACTCGGCGCAAAAAATTTACTACTCCAAGAATATAGGCATGATGATAAAAATTCTGCTGGTACTTCCGGCCATATAGAAAGAAAAGATAACAATCAGGCAACGGCACCTGGTCTTTCTACGATCGAACTTAAGGTCGGGAATAAAACACTTCCTACCCTTGATATGGCGCACCTGAACGATGCGGCAAATGAGGCTATCTCTAGCCTTAAAAAAGAGAACAAGAAATTACAGGATGATATAGATAATCTTACAGAATCTGAGTACGAAGATTTTGGTAAGAAGGTGGGTGTTAGTCTTACTTCAAATATGAGCCCTGCTGAGAAGAAGAAAACTCTTTTGGCAGCTACGACCAGTAGGATGGAGGAAAACAACAAAACTATAAACCAGTTACACGTTTTTGCTGCAAGTACTAATCTGGAAGCGATGAAGCTGAATGTGAATCTATTAGGTGAACAGGCTCGAGGTATGCTCAGCGCAGAAGCGGATGTAAAAATATCTGCGAATAACCTTCAAATAGCAAAAGAACAGGCAAAATCTGCGATCACAGTAGCCACAGAACAGGCTGATGCAGCTAGAGACGTAGCAACAATCCAAGCAGGAGCAGAAAAATATGTAGCAGATAAACAGCTGCAAGCAGCAAAACTCTCCAATCTTACCGAGGATCAGAAAACTCTCGACGCTAATGAGAACAAGGCAGTTTCGATATTACTAAAATACGCCATGAAGAATCCTGAATATCTGATCAACCCTCAGAAACTGATCGATGACCTGAACGCGGCAAGAGAAAATCGTGAGGGGTTCACTCTAGATAAAATAGTAGGTCTTTTCAAAATCGATCATTCAGACGCGATGGAACTTGAAAAGGCGCTGAAGAAAGACGGCAAACTTAAAAAGGCGGATGGCGTAATAGATTATGAAACCATAGTTGCCTTAACTTCCGTGATCACAGAAAATAAGGAACCCTTAAAAGAAGTGGGAATAGGATTAGGTGGAGCAATGTTAATTGGTAAATTGATTGATGGAACTAGTGTTTACCCAGGTGCTATACCATCGGAATTTGATAAAATGATTCATAGGGACACCTTGGTGAAATAGTAACAAATTCTAGGAAACTAGAAGAAAACCGCCCTTCCCCTTCCCTCCCCGGGGCGGTTTTTTTATTGGAGTAATTATTTTTTCTTCGCGGCTTCTTTTTCTGCATCTAACGACCACCAAGTACCGATACCCAGTGAATATTTAGGAGAAACTTTCGGTTTGCCGAATTTATTCCAGTGGATCACGCGGAATTTGGTGATGTTCCAGTGCGGGATAACATAGTAGTTGTGTTGTAATACCCTATCAAGAGCTTTGGTGGAATCGATAAGCCCCTGCTCATCTTTTGCCTTAATAACTTTATCAACCAAGCTATCGATCACTTCGTTCTTGATGCCAGCAAGATTGCCCGAACCGGGAACATCAACCACTTTAGATGAATACATATCAATAAGTTCATTACCAGGAACAGAACCAGCGCTAAATGAGGAAGCAATAGCATCGAAATCGAATTCTTCCATACGTTTGATATACTGAGCAGGATCTACCGTACGAATTGTAGCCTGGATACCAAGCCTTTTCAGGCTGCTGATATAAGGATCGATCACGCGCTCAAAGGTTGGCGAGTTAAGCAGGAATTCCAGCTCGAACACTTCACCTTTAGCGTTAGTAAGCTTGCCTTCTTTGATCTCCCAGCCAGCTTCCTTCAGAAGATTTTTAGCCTCGAGAAGATTTTTCCTATCGGCGCCGGAACCATCAGAGACCGGCGGATTATATTCTTTAGTGAATAGTTCTGGAGGTAATTTATCTTTATACTGATTAAGAAGTTCTAGCTCCTTACCTTCAGGCAAACCCTTTGCTTCATACACAGAGTTCGAGAAATATGAACGGGTACGTGTATAAGATGAGTAGAACAATGTTTTATTTTCCCACTCAAAATCGAATGCAAGTGTTAATGCCTGACGCACACGCACATCCTGGAATTTCTCACGGCGCAGGTTCAGCACGAATGCCTGCATGCCTGTTGCCATCTGGTGAGGGATCTCAGCCTTGACCATGCGACCATCTTTCACCGCATCGATATTATATGCAGTAGCCCAAATACGCGCGATGTTTTCCTGACGGATATCGTATTCACCGCCTTTCAGCGCTTCTACAGCGATAGTATCATCGCGGTAGTAATCGAACGATATGTTACCGAAATTGTACAGGCCTTTATTATAAGGAATGTGATTGCCCCAGTAATCCGGCACTCTGACGTAGGAAATAGAATGGCCAGCATCTACTTTATCCACCTTGTAAGCACCGCTGCCAAGTGGGATATCAAGGCTTACTTCATCGAACTTATGAGTATCGTAATAATGTTTAGGTAAAACTGTCAGCTCGCCAAGTATGAATGGCAGCTCCCTATTCTCATCCGTTTTGAAAGTGAATTTAACTTCGAGTTGATTTATTTTTTCAACCTTCTCAACATCACCATAATATGTTTTGTAGAACGGATTTCCTTTTTCCAGAAGTGTGTTGTAGGTCCACACAACATCATCAGCAGTGATAGCAACACCATCGTGCCACTTGGCTTTCGGATCGAGCACAAAGATGATGGATTTTTTGTCTTTCGCCATCTTCACACTATCGGCAAGCTGGCCGTATCTCACGAAGAGATCATCATTGCTCGAGCTCATCAAACTATCGTATATCATGCCTATTCCGGCAGCAGGTACACCTTTAAGTAGAAACGGATTCAGGCTATCAAAAGTACCTGTCACGGCATACTTTATGTTGCCGCCTTTCGGCGCATCAGGATTAACATACGCGAAATGGGAAGCCTCTTTATTTTCGGCTTGACCAAACATTGTTAAGGTTTTACTACAGATATATCCTTCTTCACAATCAGCGAGTGCTGAAAATGGGGCTAGTATTATTAATACAAATATTGTATAATATTTATACATAGAGAGCATAACGTTAAACCTTAAGTTGTATAAGTTAATATAATTGAGTGTTTTGCTTATAGCCGCACGTATAAATATATCAATGATTATGATGAATTTTTTTAAAGGTCTCATTCGCGGAAAATCATACATAGCAATTACAGCTTTGATATTCATCACCCTTTCATCCACGGGAAATGCCCAGGCGGACAGCGCGGAAATACTTAAACTGAAAGCCAATTTCGTGAATATTTTTATGAAATACATACAGAATAAATCTGCCAATACTATCTGTGTGGCAGGCAACAGCGAATTATATAACACACTAAAATCTTCTGCTAAGTCTAGCGTTGTGGCTTTAGGTGGCACCGATGCTTCCAATTGCTCACTGGTTTTTGTTGGCAAGGATGCGGCCGGGGCGGCAACTATAATAAAGAGCGCAGACAGCAAAGGCACCGTTACAATATCTGATAAAGGCAGTTTCCTGAATCAGGGTGGGCTTGTTGAGCTTTACGAGAAAGAAGGTAAGATAAAATTTGGCCTGAACATGAAGAAAGCCGCCGCTGTGAAAGTTAAGTTCGATTCCAAACTGGTAGAACTGGCTGATAAAACGATCTAGTTGTATTTTCCTGCAATTTGCCGCTTGAATAATATCCCAATATATAATAGTTAGCCAACAGGAAACCTATACGAGTTTTTGAATGAATAAGCTTCAGCTTATAATTACTATAATCATTCTAACCATTGCTGCATTTCAGGCGGGGAGTTTCTTCGTCACTAAAGCTTCAGGTTCTAAAGCAAATTCAAATAAAAATCTTAACTCACTGCCAAGATATTATGGCTATTGTGTAGCCTTATGGAGCGTTATCCCGGCGGCACTGACCCTGCTACTTTTTTCCTATATCAATAAGGACCTGATCAGCACCAATAACCTGAACCTTAATCCGTATATAGTTTCACTGGTGCTGCTAACAGCTGGTTTTATCCTTGCTTCCCTGTTGGTCATTAAACCAAAATTCAATGCACGCGAACATTTCGAGAAATGGCTGAAAAGGATATTCATAATTTGTACACTTATCTCGGTATCGATAACTTTCATGATATTCATTTCGGTACTGTTCGAATCGCTGAAATTCTTCGATAAGGTGAATGTATTCGACTTCCTGTTTGGCCTTGAATGGAGCCCGCAAACGGCATTACGCATAGATCAGGCCGGTAGCTCGGGTTCGTTCGGTATCGTGCCGGTATTCATCGGAACATTCCTGATAACAACAATTGCAATGGTGGTTGCTGTGCCGCTTGGTTTGATGAGCGCGATCTATCTTTCGGAATATGCAAAACCGAGAACCAGAAATATACTTAAGCCAATATTGGAAATTCTTGCAGGCATTCCTACCGTTGTTTATGGCTATTTCGCGGCGATAACTATGGGCCCTCTCCTGCGCGATCTGTTCGCTAACTTCAGTTTACAGGTTGCTTCTGAGAGCGCGGTTGCAGCGGGCAGCGTAATGGGTGTGATGATCATTCCGTTCATGATGAGCTTATCGGACGATGTGATGAGCGCAGTTCCACGCAGCCTGCGCGATGCATCGCTTGGCCTTGGTGCAACAAAATCGGAAACAATAAAGAAAGTGGTGATACCGGCAGCTCTGCCAGGAATAATGGGCGCGTTCCTGCTTTCGGTTTCACGCGCGATCGGTGAAACGATGATAGTGGTAATGGCGGCGGGATTGATCGCCACCCTCACCTTTAACCCGTTCGATTCGGTAACTACGGTTACAGCTCAGATAGTACGGCTGTTGGTAGGCGACCAGGAATTCGATAGTGCTAAAACGCTTTCAGCTTTTGCACTGAGCTTAACATTATTCATGATCACGCTGATGCTGAATTTCGCGGCGCTGGTGATAGTTAAGAAGTATAGGGAGAGATATGAGTAGGCAGAATCCATATATCCTTTCTGATAAGAACCCGGCGCATCTGGGGCTGATAAAGCGTAAAGGTGCCGAGAGAAGGTTCAAGCTTTACGGAATGCTTTCAGTGTTCCTTTCTATCGGGTTCCTGATGTTCCTGTTGAGCACTATAATATTTCAAGGCGCATCTGCATTCGAGAAGACCATAATAAAATTAAGAGTTAATCTTACTCCTGAACTTACAGAGAATCAGCTTGAGCCAACTCTGGGAAACATCGAAGGGCTGAACTTCAGAAAGATAATCAGTGACTCGTTGAAACTGCAATTCCCAGAAGCTGCGGACAGAATGCAGATAATGGATATGAACGCACTTATCTCACGTAATGCCTATGTAGAAGCCAAGAACAAGGTGATCAACAAATTCAGGAAAGATGGAAAAGCAGATGGTATAGTTGTTTGGGTCCGCGCCGCCTCCGATATTGATATGTACGCAAAAGGCAGAGTGGATACTTCGGTGAGTGAGAGCATGAGAAGGGTTTCCGACTTCCAGATAAAAATGCTGGATACGCTGAAATATTCCGATTCGATCAAACGTGTGTTCAACTGGGATTTCCTGACACAAAGCGATTCACGCGAACCAGAGATGGCGGGTATTTACGGCAGTATAGTTGGTTCGTTCTTTGTAGTGCTGATGTGTATGGTATTCGCACTTCCAGTTGGCGTTGGTGCTGCGATATATCTTGAGGAATTCGCACCGAACACCAGATGGAAAACTTTAGTAGAGATAGGTATCAATAACCTGGCGGCTATACCTTCGATAGTTTACGGGCTGCTGGGGCTGGCGATATTCATTAATGTTATCGGCCTGCCGCGCTCATCGGCACTGGTTGGCGGGTTGACGCTGGCACTGCTGGTGCTACCGGTAATTATAGTTGCGACAAGAAACTCGATCGCTGCTGTGCCACCTTCTATTAAAGATGCCGCTACTGCACTAGGTGCTTCCAAGATGCAGGTAGTGTTCCACCATGTTCTGCCTTTATCTATGCCGGGTATCATGACCGGCAGCATACTTTCTATGGCGCGTGCTTTAGGTGAAACTGCACCGTTACTGCTTATAGGTATGGTGGCTTTCGTGCGTGATGTTCCATCAAAACTGACTGACCCCGCTTCTGCCCTGCCGGTGCAGATATTCCTGTGGAGCGATCTGCCGGAACAGGGCTTTGTTGAAAAAACATCAGCGGCGATAATAGTATTATTGTTATTTCTGATAGTAGCGAACGGCTTGGCTGTTTACTTACGCAGAAAGTTTGAATATAAATGGTAGAGTTATGAGTTATAATGCGCAAATAGAAAACCCAAGGATAAGCTGTAAAAAGGTTGATGTTTTTTACGGCCAGAAACAGGCTATATTCAGTGTTAATCTGGATATCGCGGTGAATAAGGTGACTGCGCTTATCGGGCCTTCCGGCTGCGGTAAATCCACCTTCATCCGCTGCCTGAACCGCATGAACGATACTATCGAAGGCTGCAAGGTTTCCGGCAAGATAATGATGGATGGCCATAACATTTATAATGAAGATGTAGATGTGGTTCTGCTGCGCGAGAAGATCGGTATGGTGTTTCAGAAACCTAATCCGTTCCCGAAATCCATTTACGATAACGTTACTTACGGTCCGAAGATCCATGGCATTGCCAGAAAGAAATCGGAACTTGATGCGATAGTTGAGAAATCGCTCACCCGCGCAGGGTTGTGGAAAGAAGTGAAGGATAGACTTCAAGAGCCAGGTACTTCGCTTTCCGGCGGCCAGCAGCAACGTTTATGTATTGCACGCGCAATTGCGGTGAATCCAGAAGTTATATTAATGGATGAACCATGCAGCGCCCTCGACCCTATCGCTACCGCGATAATCGAAGAGCTGATCGACGATCTGAAAAAGAATTACACGATAGTTATCGTTACCCACTCGATGCAGCAGGCTGCGCGCACTTCCGATTACGCCGCGTTCTTCCACTTAGGCAAAGTTGTGGAGTTCGGCGAGACCAGACAGATATTCACCAATCCTAAGCTGAAGCAAACCCAGGACTATATTACGGGAAGATTCGGCTAAATAATTAGTACCCAGTACCCGGTACCTAGTACCTGGTAATTAAACCAAGTACCGGGTACCAAGTACTGAGTACCATATGACAAAAGCCCCTGTAATAGGAATAATTCTCGACTCCGAAGATGAAGGAAGTTTTTCCAAATACCCATATTACGCACTGCGCAAATGCTATTTCGATTCAGTTGTAAAAGCCGGCGGCATGCCTATTGGCCTGCCTTACACCAACAAGGGAATGCTGAAAAAATATTTCGAGATGATCGATGGTTTGCTGATACCTGGCGGTGGTTTTGATATTCCCCCTGAGATGTATGGCGATAAGGAAATTCACCCGACAGTAACGATGAAGCCTGCGAGAACTAACTTCGAGGCTGAACTTACTAAAATGTGCATGGCTGCAGATAAGCCTATGCTGGGCATTTGTGGCGGCATGCAGCTGATCAATGTGGTGGTCGGCGGCACTTTGCATCAGGATATTCCTACACATGTTGCGGGGGCGCTGGCCCATCAGGTGAAAGATAGAAGATCAGTAGCGCATAAGGTGAAAGTGAAAGCCGGCACGCTGCTGCATAAAATTGTGGGCGATGCTGAGATAGGCGTTAACACTTCCCACCACCAATGTGTTAAACAACCGGGAAGATGTGTTATCAACGCTTATGCTGAAGATGGCGTGATCGAAGGATTAGAGATACCCGAATATAAATTCTGCCTGGGCGTTCAATGGCATCCGGAACATCTGGTGACCGACGCTGATTTCAAGGTCATCGAGGCTTTCGTAAAGGCTTGCAGGTAGTTACTCCACAGTAACAGATTTCGCTAAATTGCGCGGCTGGTCGACATCGGTGCCTTTGGCGCAGGCCACGTGGTATGCCAGCAATTGGATAGGCACGGCGTATAGAATAGGGTTAAGCAGATCGCAGATTATGTTGCTACGCTCGCATTCTATCTCGGGCATGGTAATAGCGTATTCCACCACATCTTTCAGCTGCGATATACCCTGAACATCGGAAAGCAGGAGAATTTTACCGCCACGCGCGGCAACCTCGCGGATGTTGGATGCGGTCTTTTCGAAGAGTTCATCGGAAGGAGCAATGGCAACCACAGGAACGTTCTTATCGATAAGCGCTATCGGGCCGTGTTTTAATTCACCGGCAGCAGTAGCTTCGGAATGGATGTAGGATATCTCTTTCAGCTTCAGCGCGCCTTCCATAGCGATAGGATATGAAACGCCGCGGCCGATATACATGATATCGCGCGCGCTGGAGATCTTGTTGGCGATCTTTTTTATTTCCTTGTCACTTTCGAGAACTTTGGAAATAAGCGCAGGAATTTCGAGCAGCGAGCTGGTGAATTTATTTACATCAGGAACGTTCTTTTCGTTGGCGATCTTCAGCGTTAGGAATGCGAGGGTCATTAGTTGCGTGGTGAATGCCTTGGTAGAGGCAACGCCAATTTCCGGGCCAGAATAGATAGGCAGGATAACATCTGATTCGCGCGCGATGGAACTTTGCACCACGTTAACGATGGAAATAATCTTCTGGCCTTTGGACTTAGCATATTTAAGGGCAGCAAGCGTATCTGCGGTTTCCCCCGATTGCGAGATAAATATGGAAAGGCCTTTTTTATCCATTACCGCACTGCGATAACGGAACTCGGAAGCGATATCGACCACGCAGGAAATGCCGGCCACCTTCTCCATCCAGTATTGTGCAACTTTACCGGCATAGTAGGAAGTGCCGCACGCCACGATAGTTATGCGTTCGATATCTTTGAACGAGAAAGGTATCTGCGGCATCATGATCTCGCCCGAAAGTGCGTTGTAGTAACCGCGTAGATTATCGCCGATCACCCCTGGTTGCTCGAATATCTCCTTCTGCATGAAGTGATCGTAATTATTTTTACCCATACCAACGGCAGAAAGATTCGTTCGTGTAATTTTGCGCTTGGTGATCTTGCCATTTTTATCGGTAATGGTTACCTCGGCGGGAGTAATGCGGGCAATATCTCCTTCTTCGAGATAACAAATTTTAGATGTAAGTGCAGCGAGTGCCAGAGCATCGGAAGCAATGTATTTTTCGTTATTGCCGTGACCAACCACTAATGGAGCACCATGGCGAGTAGCATAGATGAGGTTCTCTTCGCCGGCGAAGATTATACCAATTGCGTATGCGCCGCGTAGTTCGGCTACGGTTTTTGTAACGGCCTCTTGGGGAGAAAGGCCTTTATCAAGGAATGAAGTTATAAGAATTGGGATCACTTCGGTATCGGTCTCGCTGTGGAATTCGTATCCTTCTGCGAGTAAGCGTTCACGGATGGAGATGTAATTTTCGATGATGCCATTGTGAACGACAGCAACCTTATCGGTAGCATGTGGGTGAGCGTTCTTTTCAGATGGAGCGCCATGAGTGGCCCAGCGTGTGTGCCCTATGCCAGTGCTGCCAGAAAGCGGTTTCTGCTGCAAAGCTTTTTCAAGGTTAATTATTTTGCCCTCGGCGCGGGCACGGTTGATGCGGCCGGATGCATTGGTGGCAACACCTGCAGAATCGTATCCGCGATATTCCAGGGTTTTGAGACCAGCCACTATAAGCTGAACCGCATCACTCCTACCTGTTATTCCAATAATTCCGCACATTCTAATTACTTACTTTTATTTCCTAGTAATTTCTATATATTCACCCCAAAACAACAAGTTACAAAATATTTCTATGAGTTTTATCTATATAAATGGCGTTTTTTACGAGGATAGTGAGGCGAAAATATCGGTAAAGGACCGCGGCTTCCGTTTCGGCGATGGTTTGTTCGAGACCGTGGCGTTCTATAACGGCAAGATCCACAGATGGGGTTTGCATAAAAAACGGCTTGAAGGTGGGCTGGATGCGATAAAGATAATTTTTAATACAGAGCGTCTGGAAAGCGATATCAAGAAAACATTCGAGAAGAACGGGCTTGCAACAGGCCTGGCAAGATTGACGGTTACGCGTGGTGAAGGCAGTCGCGGATATCTGCCCGCAGAAAAGAGTACGGCTAATGTGGTGATAGAGGCAATGCCCCGCCCGCCAATGGAACGCGAGCATGCGAATCTGTGCGTTTCTAAATATAAAAAGATACCGCTGGAATGTTTACCGGTGAATTATAAATTAACTCAAGGGCTGAATTCCACTCTGGCGAAAATGGAAGCGCATGAGAAAGGTTTCTTCGAAGCGTTGCTTTTAAATGTGGATGGCGAGATCACTGAATGCACTGCCGGGAATATTTTCTGGGTGAAAGGTGATAAGATCTATACGCCAAGCCTGGAGTGCGGTCTGCTGGATGGAACTATTCGGAATATCATTATCGAGCAAAGCCCTTACAAAGTTATTCAGGGCAAATTCAAATTGAAAGAATTAAAGAAAGCAGACGAAGTTTTCATTACTAATGTGGCGTGGAAAGTACTGAGCGTTAACGAAGTGGAAGGTATATTTAAGACCTCGGGAGAGCATAGGATTTCTGCGGATATCAAGGCATTGGTAGAAAAAGATATTCTAAATCAGTAATTTATCTGCATAACCATCCTTTTTCCTAAATATTCGAATTTAAATAAAATTTTACTAAAGTTAACGATTTATTAACCTTTATCTGTTATAATAGGCCTATGGGGATAAGAGGTGGAGGTCTGTATGACGGACATTATAATCGGCGAAAAAGAGCTGGGATTCTTGAAAAGCGGCGATGTTTCAAAATGGAATGAGTTCATGAAACATAGCTCGGGCGGAACATTAACAATAAAAAATGCTCACATTTCTAATTTAAAATCTCTTACAAGAGGTGAGCTAAATTTAGATAACGTAACATTTGAAAACTGCACTTTCGAGAAGAACGCTGTAAATACCGATCTTTCTCATACAAAGTTCAAAGGCTGCACATTCAAAGAAAATCTATTCGTATGCATGGATTTTACGAAGGTAGCTTTTGAGGACAGCACGACAGAAAAGGGTGTTACAAACAGAAAAACTTATTTTTCTAATAACGAGTTCATCAATTGCATGACAAATGATATAGATGCTAGCGATGAAACAAAAAAGAAGTTTGCAGCCGATGTTAAAAAAAGCAGATTACCCGATGAAACAAAAGATAAAGTTACTGCCTGCACAAATGGCGAGATAAAAGATAAAGAGATAGAAAAAGCTCTGAAAGAACTTCACATAGAACCTGATAAACAAACAGCATTAGGAAAATTCCTGGCAAAAATACCTTTATATAATGGCGAAAAAGGTATATTTAACCCGAATTGTATCACAAGCTGCTCGAGGAACCATTAGCAACCTGCGAAGTTGCAAATAAAATAGAAAGCCTTTGATATAAATGAATTATTTACTTTAATACTGTTAATGGTTTTTTAACCTTTTTATGATATAATCACCTTATGTTAGAAAACCTTCACGATACATTAGTTGAACTTGGCGAGGGACTCCGCGGGGAGAAGGAAGGCGAATGGGCAACTAAATATTTTAAGCCTCCAATTACAATAGACCTAAAAAAATACGTGAAGGACCACGATTATAAAATAATCAGCTGCAACGAAGAAAAGGATAATGAAGGCTTTAAAGATCTGGCAAAAGGAAAAGATGTTATCTTTGTTACTATAACTGACCAAAGCGGGAAGAACCCCATTGGAATCTTTGCAGTAAAAAGGCCAAAAGGTTACGATCTGAAAGATGACGCCAAAGAGGGAGAGAAAGCAGAAAAACTATTCGCAAATAACGAACAAGAAATACGCTCTATTTCCTGCGGTCATCCAAAAGTATTAGAGATAATAGTGCAGCAAGTGACTGGGGACACCGGCAAAGACACAAAAGCTGCTGAGCCTAAACAAAGATAATCCATGGCAATCACATTTTTGATCATACTACTTATCGCAATATTTGGTATGCTTGGTTTTTGCCTGGTATTCATATTATATTTCTCTTCTGCGTTCATCACCTGGCCGCCTTCTATTCCTACCGATAGGAAATCGCGCCGGGTAATTATTAACTGTATCCGCGAAAGATACAAAGATGATGTGGCGATAAATATTGCTGATCTCGGCTCCGGCTATGGCCACCTGGTGCGCGATATTGCCAGGGATTTCAGGAATGCGAATATAACCGGCGTGGAGCTTCTATGGGTGCCTTACCTGGGCGGTAAAGTGCTCTGCAAGCGTTTCAAGAATATTAAAATAGTTAAGGATGATATTTTGAAGCATGATCTTTCGCCTTATGAAGTGATAGTTTTTTTCTTCCGCACCGATCACGACCTGGATAAGAAACTGGAGAATGAATTCAAGGGTAAACTGGTTATCAGCAACAACTTCCCGCTGAAATACCGCGAGCCGGACGAGGTTATCGAAATGAAGGAAACCTTCGTGAACCGCAAACTTTTCATCTATAATTTCTAGGCAACCTCTTCCATCACTGGCAGGTAAACGCTGAAGGTACTGCCCTCACCTAACTTACTTTTTATCTCGAGATAGCCGTTATGGTTCTCAACAATCTGTTTAACGATAGAAAGCCCAAGGCCGGTGCCACCAAGGTTACGTGAACGAGCCTTATCGATACGGAAAAACCTTTCAGTAAGACGCGGTATGTGCTTTTCATCTATCCCCTCGCCAAAATCCTGGATGCTGAAACATACAAGTTTCTGATTGGCAGGGAATACACGTAATTTGTTGTTTTTATTTGTGGAAGAGAAGATATCGATCTTAACCTCACTGTTCTCCTTACTGTATTTTATGGCGTTACTTATCAGATTATCGAAAACGCGGATGATATCATCACGATCACCCACTACATTCGGGAGAGATGTTTCTACATTGGTTTTGATTTTCACGTTACGGCTTTCCGCCAGCTTGCGCAGATTCGCTAACCCCTCTTCCATGACCTCTGCCAGAGGGATACTGGTGAATTTATCGCGGTGAGTGGAAGATTCCGCCAAAGAAAGTACAAGTAGATCATTGATAAGGCGGTTCATCCTTTCCGATTGTTCTTTCATTATACGCAGAAATTCCTTTTTACTTTTCTCATCATTCTCGACCTCGGAAAGGGTTTCAATGAAGCCAGATATGCTGGCTAGCGGCGTTTTCATCTCGTGGCTGGCATTGGCGACGAAATCGTTCAACATCTTTTCGGTCTTCTTTTCCTGGGTAAGGTTCTGCAGAATAAGTATCACGGCTATTTTATTGGGTGAGTTGATCGGGAATTTCTCGAAACGGATATCGAAGAAATAATAATAAACATCAGTAAAATCATATTTGATATCGACCCCTTCTCCAGATTCCTGAACCTGTTTACATAGAGAACGTATCTTCTCATCAGAAATTATCTTTTCAATGATGTTAAGGTAATTCCAGCCGAAAATATTCTTTGCTGCCTGGTTGGTCTGCAGAAAATTAAGATCAGAATCAAGCATGAGAATAACATTGGGCAGGCTGTTGATGAGGATCTCATCCTCGAGCAGGAGCACTTTAAGTGCATCATTCTTCTGCTGCCAGGATTCATTCAGGCGGTTGATCGAAGCCGAAAGTTCTTCCACGTTGTTCAGGAAGGAAAGATCAGGTTGCTCGGGGTTCTTGTTCTGCGCAAGGTTTTCTACGTAGTTGGTAACCTCCTGCAGATCGGCGAAGTATGGATAGTTGAACAGCAATGCCATCAAGAATATCAGACCGAACAACACAACACCCTGATCAAAACCGATATAGCCATTCAGAACGAAAAGAGTGATAATGAGCGCCGGCGCGGCAGTAAAGATGAACGTACTTTTGGAAAGCTTACGGAATTTAACTTTGCCCGAAAATACTATCGACGATATAGGCAGATCCTTTGTTCTTACCCGACCACTGTTTTTTGTTTCTTCTTTTTGCATATTTATATATAGATACCAGATATCATAATAAAATAAATCATGAATTATCGCGGATTATATACTTTATACATAAAAGAGGTTAACCGTTTCCTTAGTGTATACATGCAAACACTGCTTGCGCCTTTGATAAACTCGATGCTGCTGCTGGCTATATTCACGCTTATATTCAAGAATCGTGTGGCAGATATTGAAGGCGTGCCGTTCAAGCAGTTCATGATACCTGGTCTTATCATGATGACAGTGATCCAGCAGGCCTTCGCCAACACCTCTTCTACTTTAACCTTTGGCAAGGTGTTGGGGATAATCATTGATATGCTGATACCACCGCTTTCAGCAAAAGAGATATCCATCGCCCTACCGCTGGCAGGAATGACCAGGGGAATAATATCGGGTGGGGTAGTTGCGCTCGCGGTCGTTATCCTTTCTTTTATATTTGATAGCGGAATGATGATCCACATCCACCACTTCGGAGCGATGTTGTTCTATCTGCTTTCTGCTTCACTACTACTTTCACTTGCAGGCATGGTCGCCGGCATCCTTTCCGACAGCTTTGATCAGATGAGTGCTTATACCAGCTTCGTGATAACCCCTCTCTCCTTCCTTTCCGGAACTTTTTATTCGATAAAGAATCTGCCGGAATTCTGGCAGCATGTGAACCACTTCAACCCATTTTTCTATATGATAGATGGCTTCAGATACTCGCTGACAGGCCATAATGACTTCAGTTTAATGAACGGAATAATCTTTATTACCGCGCTAAACATTGCTCTTTTTATAGTAATTTATTCAATGCTGAAACGCGGATACCGTATAAAAAGCTGATATTTCAATAAATTAGAAAAATATCGTATTTATTTAAAATTTATTTCAATTTGTTAATACTTTCTTAACCTTTTTATAGTAAAATAAAACTGAGGGAAAAATTTCCGACAAAATTAATTTAAACAAGGAGAAGTAAAATGGCTATCACAAAAGATTCATTTTTAGCGATCTCAAATTCATTATTAACCGATGGATCAGGGGATGGTTCTGTTAACAGGACAGGTCCTGGCGGCGGTAATACGTACCCATATATAGTACTAACCCAGTATGATGATGTAGCGAGTTTTTCTGCCTACACACATGCCGTAACGGTTTACGCACTTCAAGGCCATGATACTATAACCGGCTCGGCATTTGGTGACCTGATCTTTGGTGATTCATCGCCGAATGGATGGAGTTCTATTTATGGCGGGAATGATATTATACATGGCGGGAATGGAGATGATACCATCTATGGCGAAGGTGGGAATGATACCTTATACGGTGATGCTAATGATGATACACTTTACGGCGGCTACGGAAATGATACGCTTAGTGGAGGAACGGGGGCAGATAGTGTTTATGGTGGAGCCGGAGATGATATAATAAATGTTACAGCCGGAGATACTATCGGCGACGTGCTTTCGGGCCAAGATGGCAACGACACCATTAACGGCGCATCAGGAATAGATCTGATCTACGGAGGAAATAATACAGATACACTCAATGGTGGGATCGGCAACGATACTATCTATGGCGATAACGGTATAGATACGATACACGGCAATAATGACAACGACTCCATTTACGGCGGAAACGATACTGATTATTTATACGGAGATGACGGCATTGATACGATAAGTGGCGGCTCAGGCAATGATTACATTGATGGTGGCAATGGTGACGATATATTAACTGGCGACCAAGGAAATGATACTATTCATGGCGGGAATGGCGGCGATACAATAAATGGCGGTACATACACTGATGGCGATACAGTTTTTGGTGAAGCCGGCAATGATGTCATAACCGGGTCATATGGCGCAGATATTATTTCTGGTGGTAATGATACCGACACTCTTTATGGAAGCAACGGAAACGATACATTGAATGGTGATGCTGGTAACGATACCATACATGGTGGTAACGACAGCGATACTATCACAGGCGGCACAGGCATAGATACACTTTACGGCGATGCCGGAGCAGATATATTTGTATTCTCTTCCGCAGCTAATCAGGGTTATGATACTGTAAAAGATTTTGTGATCGGCACTGATCATATTGACCTGGTGGGGATAAATTTCTCAACAAGCCTGTACTCTTATCAGGGGGCCGATACTCTGATCCACTACGGTAACAACGATATGCTAGTAGAAGGTGTACATTTAACTCAGACAGATTTTATATAGCTTTTCTTGCCTGCAGGGCGGTAGATATGGTGCCTTCATCCATGTAATCTAACTCGCCGCCCAGCGGAATTCCATGCGCTAAGCGTGTTACCTTTACCTGAGTAGGCTCCAGATTCTGCGAGATATAATGCGCTGTGGTCTGCCCTTCCATAGTGGCATTGGTAGCAATTATAACCTCTTTTATCCCTTCTTTCTTTATACGCGTAGTAAGCTGGCTTATCTTTAGATCTTCAGGGGTGACTCCATCCATCGCCGAAAGTACACCACCTAATACATGATATTGCCCACGATAAACACTGCCACGTTCCATCGCCCAGAGATCAGTTACACTCTCTACAACGCAGATAACAGATTTATCGCGTTTCACATCGGTACAGATATGGCACGGGTTGTTAACATCGTAATTGCCGCAGGTAGAACAAGAACGGATATTCTGCGCGGTGGCTTTAATGGATTCCGCCAAAGGAAGCATAAGACTTTCTTTGTTCTTCAGCAGATGAAGCGCAGCACGCCGCGCTGAACGTTTACCGATACCAGGTATTTTTGAAATGTATGTTATTAGTTTTTCGAGATCATTCATAATTGCCCTTATAGGGCAATAAGAGCCTAGAGTCTAGTTAGAGTTTAAAATCCCCCTCACCCAGCTAAAACTAAAAACCCGCAACAAGTGCGGGTTAAGTTTTAGCACCCCTCTCCCACAAAGGGAGAGGGAATCTAATAAAAGTTTACTATATGTTTTTAAGATCCTGGAACAGTTCGTTCACTTTACTCAGAACGTTCGCAGATGCCGAGTAAGATTGCTGAGAAACCAGAAGTTTGGTCAGCTCGTTACCGATATCGGCAGTTGAAAGTTCAAGTGCGCCTGGAATTATCGCACCAACGTTCGGACTACCAACAGCACTTAATGATACCTCACCTGCAGTAGTATTAACCGAGTAAGCGTTACCTGCTTCCGCGGTCAGACCGTTCGGGTTAGGAAAAGCTGCCAGCGGGATCCTGTATTTAGCAGAGGTCAGGTTGTTATCGAATATCGCTGTTACAGTACCTTGTGAGTCGATCTGTAATGATTGTAACCTACCAGTCGGGAAACCATCCTGATCTAATGAAGTAAGGGTGAAATCACCACCGAACTGAGAAAGACCATCATCAGAGTGACCAACGGTACCAAGGCCTAAAGTAAAGGTTTGTGAAGAAGCATCGCCCGCAGGGTTAAAGCTTATGGAGCTACTCAGTGAAGAATCGATGGATTTGATCTTACCATTACCGAAGAAGGTAATGTTACCGTATGCTATCAAAGATCCACTATCAAGACCGCTACCAGCTTCAAGTTCAGCAGCGCCATCTGCCGCGAAGAGTTCAACTGCCCAAACCGCGTTATCATCGGATGAAGCAATTTTACTGAACGCCAGAGTAAGAGTATGTGCCGAACCTTCACTATCGAATATTGTGATAGGTTTCGAGAAGGCAGGCGTGATCGTACCGGATGCCATGTTGTGGGCCTGGCTGGTAGGATCATAAGTATTAGTTATGGCCGTACTGTTCAGACCGAATTCATCCAATACATCGTCGCCGGCGTTGGAATCAGTGAACTGGATATCATCTGTAGGATCCACGTTGAACACACGCAGTGATGCGGTTGCCGTAGGGTTACTTAAAGTGGCCTGCACACCAGTGGTAGCAGTACCAGCATTTATAACCGTTTCAAGATCACCAAGGGAAGCGAATCTATCAGTACCAGTTGCTGTATCTGCTAAGCCAAGAGTGCTTATCATATTGGCAGTAGTGTTACCACCACTGTTAACAAAATCTAATGCATCATTCGCATCATCAGGAGCTACATAAAGAACGCCACCACTTACTCTTGCACGTAAACCATCTGTGGCATCGATCACTTGTGCAAGTTCGGTCAGGTTCTTGAATTCGCTTAAGCTGGTGTTAGAAGATGTTTGGAACGTGAATGTTGCAGGGCTTGTCATTGAAGTGGACTGGATAGTGAAGCTATCGCCATCAGCAAAACCACCGGAAGCGCTGGTGAATGTTTGGGTTACAGTAGTAGCGTTCGAGATACCACCAGATATGTTAGCCGAGGCTTCGATACCACCATAAGTATATGAAGTTGTACCACCAAGAGTATTAATAACGTTGAATGTGTTACCATTCACCATAGTTCCGAAAGGAACGATGATATCGGTACCGTTGTTACTAGAGTTAGCAGCACTTTGAAGATTGATATCATCACCGGCACCATCAATGATCGTCTGATCAGCGTTAAGGTTCATTTTAGCCGCAATAGATGAGGTTGGAGAAGCCGTATTGGAAATATCACGGGTAGATATCGGCACCAATGTTGAAGTACCTAATATTGTTGGCAGATCGCCTGAAGAATCCAGCGGCCATGCCTGAAGAATATAACCGGCTTCGTTCACCAGCTGACCCAGTGCATCTGTTCTGTATGAACCAGCACGTGTATAGAGAAGATCACCAGAAGCGTTCTTTACCGGGAAGAAACCATTACCCTGAATTGCAAGATCTGTACCAACGCCGGTCGAGTTCACCGCACCTTGTTCACTGATATCTGCCCTTAGAGAATCGATCACACCACCACCGATGGTACCGGCAACAAGTGTTGCGAATGATACGGAAGTTCCTTTGAACCCTGTTGTGGAAAGGTTGGCGATGTTGTTTGATATAACGTTAACCGCACGAGACTGTGCTGTTAGCGATGTAAGAGCTGCTGAAAGTGCACCAAATAAAGACATAAAGTTTCTCCGTTAGATTGTGTTAGTTGTTGTAGGCGAGTTAGAAATCGCAGATATCCTTGAGATATCCACACCTACTCTGTTCTTATCGTTACCGACAAAAACCGTAGGATTTGCAGATGAAGTGAAATCTATACCTGTTACGGTACCGCTCAGGAATGTGCTTAATGAACCAAATTCAGCCGACTCAGATTCGCTGACCGCAGAAACTTTATAAGTTCCTTCAGGAACATCGTTACCAAGAGTATTCTTGCCATCCCAGGTAAAATCATGGGTGCCTTGTGTTTTATCACCAGGGATCTTGATGATAAGATTATTATTCTGATCACGAACTTCTAGGTGAACATCTTTATAATCATCATCAACGAAATATGAGAATTTCTGAGGCGCACCTTCAGCTTTGTAGAAAGTATCACCAAGATATTCCACATTCTTATTGATAAAGCTTGCCAGAGATGAAGCCTGAGAAGTTTTGTTAACCGCCACCAGATCTTCCAGGTGTTTATTTGTTGCAAGAAGCTGTTGTGAAGTATTAAGCTGCGATAGCTGCTGAGCCATATCGCTAACATCGAAAGGTTTTGTAGGGTCCTGATTTTTTAGCTGCACAAGGAACAGATCAAGATACATATTGGCACTTTGATCGAACACACTTTTGTTCTTATCTGCAGAGGAACCAGTAGTAGTCTGGAAGATACTTCCTATTCCACCTATGCTGTTACTTGTTGCCATACTACTCTCCTATTATACGATTATGTTCAAAAGACCGTTCCCAGCGGCAGTACCGTATTGGGAATAGCCGTAGTCACTTTCATTAAGATTAGCTGCGGCCTGAAGTGCTTCCTGTTCCACACGGAAAGAAAGCGGTTTGCCGCTGAAGAAGTTGAAATCGCCATTACCACCCGGTTGTTTTTGCTGCTGGCTAAGATTGAAGCTCATTGAATTTGAATCTGACTGGATACCGTTATCAGTTAATATCTTCTGGATGGATTTGGTATCCTTCTGCAGAAGATCTAAAGTTTCAGGCCTATCGGCAAAAACTGCAATATTGGTTTTGCCATCTGTGAAATCGAATTTGATCTGAACCTTACCAAGCTGTGCAGGATCTAAACGAAGATCAATAACGTTATCACGTTTTGAAACGCTTACTACTTTATATGTATCGATGGTAGCAAGTTTATCTTTCAGATCATCTTTACCGCGAACAGCACGAGCAGCATCGCCTATCGTACGAGGATCGATATCGTGCGCCATGAATGCCGCGATCGCCGGGTTATGGTTGTTGTTATTTATTTTGTTGCTAAATTTATCTGATTGACCAGTAAGACCATTGCTTGCAGCTTCTTTCGCCTGAAGGATCTTATCGTTGTTTGAAGTTGCTTGATCATCAAGGAAATGTTTTACGTTATTATCTGTTTTAGCGCCAAGATCAGCAAGCTTGTTCTTTTCTTCTAATTTATTGTGTTCAGGAGTTGCGCTTTGCTGGATAAGGTTTTGAGGATCGATCGCAGAAGTTGCAGCAGGAGCAGTTTTCTGAGCAAAAGGAGCTTCGATAATTTCGCCATCTTCATTAACTATATTACCTGAATCAGCAGCTACTAAAGGAGGGATGACCGCGATCGGAGAACCATTAGCTTCAGCAGCTTTGATACCGAATGGATCATCAAGTTTAGTGTTACCCAGTATGCCGGTATTGGTTTGAGAAAGTGTATCGGTTTCCTCTTCCACATCAGAATCGGAAGTGCCAAGAAGTTCGTTCAGCGATTGAAGTGTTTCATCAGTAACCGCAGCACCTGAATTCGCAGATGTCAGAGAAGAGACGGCACCTTGGGCAGAAAAGCCTTCAGTGCCGCCTTGAGGGGTTACGTTAAGGGAAGATTGTGTTGCGTTAAGTAGGCCCGCGAAATTGTTTCCATCTGCGCTATCAATACCCAGAAGCTCTTCAACACCTTTGACCACAGTGCCTGCCAGGCTTTTTCCTGTTATCAGGGAAGTGGCCGTGCTGAGTAATGAAAGTATGCTAATTGGGTCCATAAATTTTTCTTTTCTGCATTATATATAGCTGGCTGCGTGCCAAAAATATTATTAGCTTTATTTTCAATAGGTTATGTGGACGAGGAGATTTTACCGGATACTATGCGGGCAAAATTTGCGGCAAGGTTTGCAGATGGTTGGTAAAGTTTGCAGTGGGGTGGAACTAAGCCTTGAGATACTTGGTTTTGAACATGCCAAGAACCATGCTTTCGGTCTCTTCATCGAGATCTTGGGCAAAGGTACCAAAAATGACCTTGCCGTAATTGCTTAACTCGACCGGTTTCTGGGCGTAATCGCGCTCAAACTGTACCAGCATACTGTTCTTCATCATAACATACATGGCATAGGCATGACCCCAGCTATCTTTACCTTTCACTAACAGAAGGGAAACTGAGTTCTCGGAGATTATTTTTTTAATGGTTTTTTTGGGCATTTATTTAGACCTTCCAAGAGAGTTTCCTGCTGGCAGAGAAATGTTTATATTTTTGCTAGGGGTTTCGAATTTTGTTTCAACCGAATCTATGGTCAATGGCCCTATTGTTTTCAGAAGTTCTTCAGATTGTTCAAGTATGTTTTTCATAAACCCTCGTTAATAAAGTTAATAAAACCAAATCATTCCTGGACGGGCTTGGAAACTGGCCCCGACCTTAAAAGAGCTTCTATCTCTTTCTTTATTTTTTCGTATTCGGCATCGGCCCTTCTTTCCTGCCTCATCAGCCACATTTTGAACTGCTTGCTCATGCAAGAACCATCCCATTTAGCTGCTGTAACTCTTCGCGATGTTTTTCAACAAAGCTCTCTACCAATTTTCCGATGTTGCTTTTGGTATCATTAAAGCTCAAATGGGTGGAATCAGAATTCACAGCCACACCCAGCCCTGAAGGCAGGCCCAGTTTTATATCATTATCCGGAACAATTTTCTGCATAGGAGATTTATATGCCGGAATAACTATACCCGATTTCACAACTATATCCTTTACAGCCCCCATCGCTTCATTGACCATTTCATCAATTTTATGGAAATCGGCTGAGTTCAAAGCGGTTAGGTCAAGCCTTCCCTCTACCACGCTCGGTTTTTTCTTAACTGTCTCGTTATATTTTTTATCAGTTTGTTGAAACGGTGTTTCTGGTTTATTTTCTTCCGTGGACTTATTTAAAAAAGCTTCTACAACTTTTACATTTTTCATCATTTTCTGCAGGTCTGGAAGAATGGAGGAGTTTTCGCTAATTGCTTTAAACAGATCGCTTTCCGTAGACATTGCCTGTTCTCGGATGTGTTTGTCTAACGCACAAAGTGTTGCAGAGTACCCTGTGATCTTAGAAGCTAAGACGCCACTATCTTTCAAAAAATCATTTCCCGGTTCTGACATATTTCCCTTTTTGTACTTCCCGATTATAGCATAAAATGGTTAATAAATCGTTAACGGAATAGATATTTTAAACTATTGAACTATAAGATATTTTTATCGAGAGCGGGGATTGTAATAGCATAAATTTATACATTTTCCCCTTGCTAAGTGGTGAGATAGGTGTATAAGGATGGCAGAATTTATATATAATGTTTTGAAAAGGTGAGCTTGTCTCGCCTTTTTTGTTGCTTAATTATGTTAGAAGAAAAGATCAGCAATTTGATTGAACCGATACTTGCCGATATGGGCTACGGCCTGGTTAAGGTAAGCATGTTCGGCCAGGATAAAGGCAAGACCCTGCAGATACTTTGCGAAAATGCAGATGGTTCAGCGCTTAAGGTGGGTGATCTTGAAAAGATAAGCAAACGAGTTTCTGCCACGCTGGATGTGGAGAATGTTCTGGATAGCAGATATTATCTGGAAGTTTCCTCACCTGGTTTGGACAGACCTCTGATACGCCCTAAAGATTATGAGAAGTACGTTGGTTCTCTGATCAACTTAAGGCTTATGAGAGCGAACGATAGAGGCAGAAAATTCAAAGGCACGATAGTGAAGGTTCATCAAGATGGCTTTACTTTCAAACCGGAGAATTTTACTGAGCATTTTGAGATCGACTTCTTGAATGTTGATAACGCCAAACTAGTTATCACAGATGAGATGTTGAAAAAGAAGCGTACTTAGTACCTGGTACCCAGTACCCGGTTTTAAGATAAATTAACTAACGTACTGGGTACTAAGTACCGGGTACTAACAACAAGGAGACTAAAATGGCTTATGCGTTTTCAATTACTGGTGGTTTAGAGATTCTGCAGGTTGCAGAGGCTGTTGCCAGAGAGAAGAATTTAAAAAGAGATGTGGTAATGCACGCTCTTGAAAGTGCAGTTGTTTCTGTGGCACGTAAGAAATACGGTCACGAACTTAACATCCGCGCGGTTATCTCAGAAAAAGATGGTACGATCAAGATCTTCCGCGATCTGGTTGTTGCTGAGAACCCTGAAGATCATAACCTTCAGATATCACTTAAATATGCAAAACAGCTGAAAGCTGATGCAGCTATTGATGAAGTTATTTCCCAAGAATTACCTCCGATCGACTTCGGCCGTGTTGCCGGACAGACCTTCAAACAGGTTCTGATGCAGAAGATCCGTGATGCTGAACGTGAACGCGAATACGAAGAGTTCAAAGATCGCGTGGGCGAGATCGCTACCGGTACAATTGAACGTATCGAAAATAACGGCGACCTGCTTATCAACTTCGGTAAAACTGAAACTATACTTCCGAAAGACCAGCTTATCCCTAGAGAAAGCTACAGAAAAGGCGACCGTATCCGCGCTTACATCACCGATGTACGCCGCGAGAAAAAAGGCCCGCAAATCTTCCTTTCACGTATCTGCAACGAATTCCTTGGCGCACTTTTTGCACAGGAAGTTCCTGAGATATATGATGGCCTGGTTAAAATTAAAGCTATTGCCCGTGATTCCGGCTCTCGTGCCAAGATCGCAGTTACCGCTGATGAAAGCGGCGTTGATCCAGTTGGTTCATGCATCGGCCCTCGTGGTGCGCGTGTTACTGCCGTTTATAACGAGCTACAAGGCGAGAAGATCGATATCATCGAGTGGAGCAATGACCTTGCAACACTAGCGGTGAATGCAATCGGTTCTAAAACCCGCGATTCAGTGGTTGAAGTTCTGAAAATCGTTATCGATGAAGATAATCATAAAGTTATCGCAGTTGTTCCTGATGAGCAGCTAAGCCTTGCTATCGGCCGTCGTGGTCAGAACGTAAGACTTGCTTCTGAGCTTATCGGCTGGAACATTGATATACTTTCTGAATCTGGCGATGCGACCAAATCGGTTGAAGAATTCCAGAGAGTTTCGAAAATGTTCAATGAAGCATTGGATGTTGAGGAAGTTATCGGTCAATTACTTGCATCTGAAGGTTTCACTGATCTTGAAGAAGTTGCGTTCGTTGAGCGCGATACACTTCTTGGCATTGAAGGCTTCGAAGAGCAGCTGGTTGATGAACTTCAGAAACGTGCGAAAGAATATCTTGAAGCTAACCCACGCCCGGTTGAAGAAAAGAAAGCAGCCCCTGCCCCTCGCAGAAGCAGCAACCGTGCATTCGGCAGCGCTTTCAACTCGATCGGCCTAAGCGAAGAAGTAGTAGCGAAGCTAAGCGAGCACAGCATTCGTAACATGAATAACCTTGCCGACCTGGCGAGCGATGAGCTTGTTGAACTGCTAGGGCCAGATGTGCTAACCGAAAAAGAAGCGGGCGAGATAATTCTTGCAGCGCGCGAAAAAGCCGGCTGGTTCAGAGAACGCAAACCAAGAAATACTTTCAGCGGTGGCGGGAACAGATATAACTAATATTATTTATCTTGGCGGCACAGGAGATTCATCCTGGTGCTGCTGAGACCGTAGATGTTCATTGGTAACACGGTGTAATTCAGTAGCAAGATCGCGATAGGCACGGGATTTTATATTCGATATAGCCTCTTCTTCCTTGTTGTTGTAAGTAACGCTTACTATGCCATCAGAAAATAGTCTGGAACTTAGTTTTAATCTGAATTTTACCATAAGATCCCCATTCTTTGCTTTACCGTGCGAAAATGTTTCCGAAAAAGACCATTTAAAATCTTTTGCCATATTCTTGATGAGTTCTACACTGTTATTCTCTCCTTTAAGCATCTTACTTTCAATATAAGCCCGAACATCTTTTGCCTTATGTCCCAGGGTAGGTTCTATTTTGTTTGTTTCATGCGGAGTTACAGGCTTTATGCCATTACCATGTTCGTAAACTACATGGGAACCGGTGCGGTACATGATACCAGTAAGCAGATTCTGTGCAGCAGCCGCTTCGTTAGGATATGCTTTCGGCTTAAATACTTTTCCATTATGTCTATCTAACATTTCATAACCAAATGTTTTTGTATGATCTCCTTCTTCATTAGATATATGGTTAATTCTCCTGATGGTCCTAGATATGCTCTCCGGCAACTCTGTGGAACAGCTATGAATTATGTCAAGAGCAAGTCCTGGGTTTGAATTTATTATTATACTTGCTACATCACGCATTTTTTTGAATTCATCCGTGTGGCGCGACATAAAAATAAAAGGATAAAGATCCTTGCGCGTAACCTGATACTTTAATTCGCTTGCCGTCTGTCTGATGTCAGCTTCATTATTGGTAACAGCTTTTTTTATCAGCGACTTCTCAAAGAGTTCTTCCACTACTTTACTATAAAAATTAGGGAATGGAGCTTTGTATTCTTCTCCGTTACCGGACAAAAAGTTCTTTATTGCAAGTTTGCTCCCATTCATCCCTTTTATCTTCTCATTTATCCTGGTTGTGAAATTTTCCAACTCCTCCACACTAAAGGTAGGAACTCTTTCAAACAGAGTATCGTAGATAAGGCGGTTATTCACAGCTGCCACCAGATTCCTGTTCTTTCCAGCACATTGGGATCCTAAGCTTAGAATTCCACGTGGACAAGTTGTCGC
>JADMIO011403863.1_pt1 | contig 53665 bp, 50 predicted proteins | sample 8958161 | NCBI WGS metagenome assembly JADMIO01 (sample SAMN16585339, study PRJNA669376) | soil metagenome | isolation source: Crop rotation soil | place: USA: Cullars Rotation, Alabama | collected 2011 | reverse complement strand
GCGACGAGTGCGCCGCCGCGCCACCCGCCGAGCAGTTCGGCGATGGCCTCGCGCCCCGCTGCGTCAAGATTGTTGGTTGGCTCGTCGAGGAGCAGCAGGTCCGGTTCGCCGATCAGCATCGCGGCCAGTGCGAGGCGGGTGCGCTCGCCGCCGCTCAGCGTGGCGACGCCCCGTTCGAGATCGTCATGCGGGAATCGCACTTGCGCCAATGCCTCGGCGATCCGGCTTTCCAATGTCCAATCGGCCAGGTCCGCATCGTCCGGAGACCCGTCGCCGGCCGCCAGCCGCTGCAGCCGCGCCAGTGCTTCGGCGATCCCGAGCGCTTCGCCAAGAGTCTGGGTGTCGTCCTGCACCTGTGCGAGCATGCCGATGCGGCCTGCATGATGCACGGTTCCGGCGCTCGACGAACGTTCGCCGGCGACAATTGAGAGAAGTGTCGATTTGCCCGCGCCGTTGCGGCCGACCAGTCCGACGATCTCAGCGCCGAGGCTGAGCGTCAGGTCGGAGAAAAGCGGCGTGCCGTCAGGCGTGGCGGCGGAGAGGCGATCCAGGGTGAGAAAGGCAGACATGGGACATCCCGGCAAGATGGAAAGGCGTGCGGCGGTTCCAATCCTGGCTGTTCATGTCGAAAATCCTCCGGTTCGTTCGGCTCGAAGATAGGGCCGGCGTGCCGCCAATGCAAACAGGCTGGCGATTCCTGCCCCGTATCAGTCCTCTGCCTCACAGCTGTTGCCGATATGCGTGGCGTCCATCTTGACCCGCATCTCGATCTTGTCGGCCACGCCGCCGCCCTTCATCGCACCGGTGAGATGCAGGGTGGTGGCGTCATAGGTTCCCTCGAGTACGCCGTCGAAGGTGACGCCGCGCCCGACGTCGCAACGGCTGTGCAGGCTTAGCTTGCCGCCTGCCATTTTGAGATCGGAGAGCTGGCATTCCTCGGCGCCGGCGAGCAACATGGCGCCACGCCGCATGTCCTCTTCCGAATAGCAATTGTTCTCGCTGCTGGTTTCGCCGGGCGAGATAAGTAACGGCCTTCCGCTGCTCGTGTTGATCATCGTGAGAAAGGTCGTCTCCTTCCAGAGACCGGCCTTCATATCGTTGCTATCGGTCTGGGCGCTGGCGAGACCCGACAGCGCAATGAAGCCGAGCATGATCCTCTTGCGCATCGAAGCTCCCTCAAAGTCGCTTATGTCAAAGAATGCGAAGACCCTTGCCGTCCAGTACCGCTTCGCAGCCCAGCGCCTTGGCGTCGTCATCGCGCGATAGCGCCGCGACCGTCACCCAACCCTCGGCACGTAGTTCTGCGGCGCGCACGGTATCATGGCCGAGCGGCAGGAACAGGCGTTTCGCTGTCTCAGTGCCGAAGCCGGCGTCGATCAACGGATCGGGATAGAGCGAGAAGCCCATGGCGGGTTCGCTCGTGCCGTCGAGGCGCGTCACCGCATAGCTGCCGCCGCGGCCGATCTCGCCGATGAAGCCCTCGGCGAACACCGAGAAGCCGAACCAGCTCTGATATTCGAAGCCGTGCCGCTCGGTCGGGTCGAGTGTCAGCGTAATGTCCCAGCCGATCGGCTTGGCGATGGCGCGCAGCGCCGCGATGCGCTCGGCAAGCGCGCCCTTGGTCGCGCCGGCGTCCAGCGCCTCGAGCCGTTCCATGGCGGGGTGGAAGGGGCCGGTCGCTTCGATCAGCGCCTGATAGGGCGCGGCGCTTTCGCCAAGCTCGGCGAGCGATCCGGCATCCTTGGCATCGAGCCGCGTGCGGACGGCTTCGATGTCGCCGGCTGCGAGGGGCATTGGTCCGGTTGCGAGCGCAGGCACCAGATCGGGCAAAGTGAAGTCGATGGTGATACCGGCGACGCCCGCACGCTGCAGCGCCTCGATCGCGACATTCACGATCTCGACGGCAGCGGCGACGCTGTCCGATCCGATGATCTCGGCGCCCACCTGCATGCGCTCGCGTTCGGGGCGCAGCTGGTCGGCGCGCAGGCGCATGACCGGTCCACCATAGCAGAGGCGTAGCGGCCGGGCGGCGCTGGCCATGCGCGTCGCGGCAATGCGGCCAACCTGCGCGGTCATGTCGGGACGGATCGCCAGCGTGCGCTGCGAAACCGGGTCGACCGCGCGCAGCAGCTCCTGCGCGCTCGCCGACTGGAGCCGCGACACCAGCGTCTCCTCGAATTCGGCCAATGCCGGCATCACGCGGCGATAGCCATGACCCGCCACCGTATCGAGCACTTCGCGCACGAGGCGCGCGCTTGCTTCCGCCTGCGGCGGCAGGCGGTCGGCGAGGCCTTCGGGCAGGAGGCCGGGTGCGAGTGCGTCGGTCATGTGCGGCGCTTTAGCGGGCTTCCGCAGCGCTGTGGAAGGGAAATCTCGCAGGCCGCATTGCGCCTCATTGCCGGACTTCGCTTCTCTCGCCCACAGCGCTATGTGCAGCACTGTACAGAGCTGCGGGGGTGGTTCGGCATGAAGACGCTGTTCGATGCGACGACGGTTTCATTCGCCCAATATGAAATGCTGCTTTTCCCGGCTGCGGCGCTGCTGGTTACGATCGTCGTCATCGTCCGCGGCGGCGCGCGCAAATGGCGGTTCATCCTGGGCGGCGTGACGCTGCTGCTCTTCCTGCTCACCTTCGTGCTGCCGCTGGCCGATCATCTCCATGTGCAGAGCGCAGCGGCCTCGGCGGACATCAAGACGGTCGAGGGCGCGATCAGCGATCACAGCCGCGTTACCGAACGCCGGTTCATGGGCACCTCGCGCGGTGTCGGCGTCACGACCAGCCACAACTACCGGACGGTGACGACCGAATCTTTCCATGTCGGCCAGACCTGGTTCTGGTTCGAGGTCGGCGGCTTTCCGTCTGGTGCCTCCTTCACCAACGCGGGAGACCCGCCACGGGGCCTCGTCAACGGCCAGCGCGTCCGCATCCGCTATTTCGAGGACCCCTGGTATCAGGGGCAGAAGCGCATCGTCAGGCTGGAAGCAGGCGAAACCGGCTGGACGGCCGGCAAGGTCGTCGATCCCAAGGCGAAGACCGTTCGCGTCGATGAGGCAGGTGGCGATCCGGCTTTCACCGCATTCTGGACGCGCTTTTCTGCCGCTGCGTCGAAAGGCGACGAGGCGGGCGTGAAGGCGCTCACGCGCTTTCCCTTCCTCTTCGCCGGCACGCCGCTCGATGCCGCGCGTTTCGACAGCATCTGGATGGGCATCTTTCCGGCACCCAACCGGCCCTGCTTCGCCGCCGCGACACCGATGAAGGACGGCGACGCCATGACCGTCTCGTGCGGCGTCTATGTCTATGTGTTCGAGAAAGGCGCCGACGGCTGGAAGCTCGCCAGCTTCACTGCCGATCCGGAAGCGGAGCAATAAAAAGGGGCGCCCCGCATGGGAGCGCCCCTTCGCTTTGTCTTGGATGACTCTTAGAACTTGAGCGGCATCACCCGACGGACGCTGGGCACCGCCTCGATCTTGCGGACCAGCTCCTGTGGCACGTCGCCGTCGACCGAGAGCAGGAGGATCGCTTCGCCACCGGCCTCGCGGCGGCCGAGGTGGAAGGTGCCGATGTTGATCTTCGCTTCGCCCAGGATCGTGCCGACTGCGCCGATGAAGCCCGGTGCGTCGGTGTTGGCGATGTAGAGCATGGTGCCGTCGAGGTCGGCCTCGACCTTGATGCCGAACAGCTCGACCAGGCGCGGCGCGGCATTGCCGAAGATCGTGCCGGCCACCGACCGCTCGCCCTGCTCGGTCTTCACCGAGACGCGGACCAACGTGTGGTAATCGCCCTCGCGCTCGGTCTTGATCTCGCGCACCTCGATGCCGCGCTCGCGAGCGAGGAAGGGCGCATTGACCATGTTCACAGTGTCGGTCTGCGTGCGCAGGAAGCCGGCGAGCACGGCCGAGACGATCGGCTTCTGGTTGAGCTCGGCCGCCGCGCCCTCGCTGTGGATCGAGATGCGCGGGATGACGTCGTGCGAGAGCTGGCCGATCAGGCTGCCCAGCTTTTCGGCGAGCGCCATGTATGGCTTGAGCTTCGGCGCTTCCTCGGCCGAGAGGCTCGGCATGTTGAGGGCGTTGGTGACGCCGCCGGTCATCAGATAGTCGCTCAGCTGCTCAGCGACCTGCAGCGCGACATTGACCTGCGCTTCCGTGGTCGATGCGCCGAGATGCGGCGTCGAGATGAAGTTGGGCGTGCCGAACAGCGGGCTGTCCTTGGCCGGTTCTTCCGCGAACACATCGAGCGCGGCGCCGGCGATATGGCCGCTGTCGAGGCCGTCCTTGAGCGCGGCCTCGTCGATCAGTCCGCCGCGCGCGCAGTTGACGATGCGCACGCCCTTCTTGGTCTTGGCCAGGTTCTCGCGGCTCAGGATATTGCGCGTCTGGTCGGTCAGCGGCGTGTGCAGCGTGATGAAGTCCGCCTTGGCGAGCAGCGTGTCGAGATCAGCCTTCTCCACCCCCATTTCCAGTGCGCGCTCGGGCGTCAGGAACGGGTCGAAAGCGACGACCTTCATGCGCAGGCCGATCGCGCGGCTGGCGACGATCGATCCGATATTGCCCGCGCCGATCAGGCCCAGCGTCTTGCCGGTGACCTCGACGCCCATGAAGCGGTTCTTTTCCCACTTGCCTGCCTGCGTCGAAGCATCGGCCTCGGGCAGCTGACGGGCCAGCGCGAACATCAGCGCGATGGCATGCTCGGCTGTCGTAATCGAGTTGCCGAACGGCGTGTTCATGACGACCACGCCCTTGGCCGAGGCGTACGGGATGTCGACATTGTCGACGCCGATGCCGGCGCGGCCGATCACCTTGAGGTTGGTCGCGGCGTCGATGATCTCCTTGGTCACCTTGGTCGAGGAGCGGATCGCGAGGCCGTCATACTGGCCGATGATGGCCTTAAGCTCTTCCGGCGTCTTGCCGGTGATCTCGTCGACCTCGACGCCGCGATCGCGAAAGATCTGAGCCGCCTGTGGGTCCATCTTGTCGGAAATGAGCACTTTGGGCATGATTTTGTCTCACATGTTAAGTTGTCAGATGATAGGGCGGTGGCGATTTCAGGTATTTTGAGAAGGACAGAAGCGAAGATGAGCTGGACGGGACTTCTTGCTGGCCTGGGACGCATCAAACCGATTCCCGCCATCGTCAGGGCGGGCTACGTCTATGTGGCGAAGCGGGCGTGGAAGCATGTTTCCCGAAATCCTGTAAAAATCGACTTGGACAATGTTGGAACGATGTTCCTGGAGCCGTGGGACTATGTGCCCTCGCGGCTCTTCTTCTTCGGGACCTGGGAGCCATCCATGTCACGGGCCATGCAGCGCGTGGGCCAGGATGGAATGGTCGCTTTGGATATCGGTGCGAACATCGGTTATTATACCCTGCTGCTCGCCGGCATTACCGGACCCAAGGGCCGTGTCTTCGCCTTCGAGCCGGTGCCGTCGATCCGTGCGAAGCTGGAGAGCAATGTCGCCGCAAACGGCCTCAGCAACGTCCAGATTTTCCCATATGGCGTGTCGGACCAGATCGAGAAGCGCAACTTCACCTTCGTTGAAAGCAATAGCGGCGCGAGCTTCCTCGGCGACGTGTCGGACAACGGCATCGAGTTGCGCCGCATCTCCGACCTGCTCGACGACGAGACGCTTAGCCGCATTCGCATCGTGAAGATCGATGTCGAAGGGATGGAGAACAAGGTTTTGGCGTCCATTTTGACAATCCTCGACAAATTTCCGGTCGACGTGGCGATCTTTTCCGAGGTCCGATACAATGACGAGATCAAGGGCCTGCTCGATCAATTCCGTTCAGCGGGCTTTGAAATCTATCTGCTCGAAAACGACTACAGGCTGATGCGCTATGCCAACGGCGGTGCACTGCCGCCCCAGCCTGCGCCGTCGCTTTCCGAGGGCCAGCACGACATCATTCTTGCGCGGGGCAATGTTGTGTCGCAGCTGGCCTGAAAGGCGACGTCGCGGACTTCAGACCGGTTAGGCGGCGGCTGCCAGGGCGGCCTTGGTCTCGGCATAGGCCCAGTCCAGCCACGGGCCGAGCGCGACGATGTCGGCTGTATCGACCGTGGCGCCGCACCAGATCCTCAGCCCCGGCGGAGCGTCGCGATAACCGGCGACGTCATAGGCAGCGTCTGCGCCCTCGAGCAGCGAGGCCATCTTCTTGATGAAAGCCTCGTCGGCGCCCTCGACCGTCAGGCAGACGCTGGTGATCGAGCGGTTCGCCGGATCGGGTGCGAGATGGCCAAGCCACGAGCGCGCCTCGACGATGGCATTGATCGCGTCTGCGTTCGCCTGTGCGCGGCCGATCAGCCCCTTGAGGCCACCGAGGTCCTTGGCCCATTCGAGCGCGAAGATCGCGTCCTCGACGGCGAGCATGGACGGCGTGTTGATCGTCTCGCCCTTGAACACGCCCTCGGCGAGCTTGCCTTTGGAGACTAGGCGGAAAACCTTGGGCAGCGGCCAGGCCGGCGTGTAATTTTCCAGCCGTTCGACAGCGCGCGGGCCGAGGATCAGCACGCCATGACCGCCTTCGCCGCCCAGCACCTTCTGCCACGAGAAGGTGGCGACGTCGATCTTGTCCCACGGAATGTCATAGGCATAGACCGCGCTGGTCGCGTCTGCGAAGGCGAGACCCTCGCGATCCGCCGGGATCCAGTCGCCGTTCGGCACGCGCACACCGGACGTGGTGCCGTTCCAGGTGAAGAGTACGTCGTTCGACCAGTCGATCGCCTTCAAATCAGGCAACTGGCCATAATCGGCGCGGATCACCGTGGGATCGAGCTTGAGCTGCTTGGCGACATCGGTGACCCAACCTTCACCGAAGCTCTCCCAAGCCAGCGTCGTCACCCGGCGTGCGCCCAGCATCGTCCACATCGCCATCTCGAAGGCGCCGGTGTCCGATCCCGGCACGATGCCGATGCGGTGCGTGTCCGGCAGTGCCAGCATTTCGCGCATCAGGTCGATGCAGAGCGCGAGCCGGGTCTTGCCGAGCTTCGAGCGATGCGAGCGGCCGAGCACGTCGGTAGCGAGTTTTGCGGGGTCATATCCGGGCGGCTTGGCGCACGGGCCGGACGAGAAATGGGGACGCACGGGCTTGACGCCCGGCTTGGTAACCTCAGTCATGTAATGCTTCTCCTTGCAGAGAGCACGCGCGGCGTTGGGACCGCGTGGCCCGTCGGCGGCCCTACAGATTTGTGATTACGAGTCAATGAAGGAACGTCGCTGTGCTGGGCATGGTCGCATTGCCACCCGGAAATGACCATGATAGCCGCCTGTAACATAAGGTGGATACGGTCATGGCCGCGCGGGCGAAGCGGCTCGCATTCGTGGGGACAGCAATATGGGTATCGATTGGCACGGTCTTAGATTTCTGTCCGATATGGTTAGTAGAGACTATCCGCTGGGCAATATCTGCATGTTCGGCCGGCAGGATATGTACGTCGGCCATGCCAAGGCGCGGGCGATGTTCCGCAATGCCGGCCTGCCGTTCGAGATGACCGAGGCGGAGTATCGCGCGGGCCTGCCCTATTCCGAGCATATGCTGTGCGCGCTCGGCGCCCGCGAAGTCGATTCGATCGATAATAGCGATTTTGAGGGCGCGTCGATCATCGCCGATCTCAACAAGCCCTTTCCGCCGGAGTTGCAGGAGCGCTTCGACACTTGTTTCGATGGCGGTACGATCGAGCATGTCTTCGACATCAAGCTTGCCCTGCAGAACCAGATGTCGGCGGTGAAGAAGGGTGGCAACCTGATCATCCACACCATGGCCAACAACTGGTTCGGCCATGGCTTCTACCAGCTCGGCGCGGACTTTTTCTATCGTGCCCTGTGCAAGGAGAATGGCTACCGGATTGTTCGCCTCGCGGTCCACGAATCATACGACTATGCGCCGTTCTTCGACATGCCGGACCCCGACAAGATTCAGTCGCGCATCGAATATGCCAGCGGCTGGCAGGGGACCGGGATCATCGTTCACGCGGTACGGGACGAAATCGTTCCGCTCTTCGCCAACCCGCCCCAGCAGAGCGATTATGCCGCGCGCTGGCATGCGAGTGCGACAGGCACGCACGACGTCAGGGTACCGGATCCCGCCCCGGTTGCGCATGCCTCCTCCGGACTACGCGGCTGGCTCAAGGGCACGTTCCCCGGCATTGCCTTCGCCAAGCATGAGCTCTTCACGCGCTATCCGGTATTGGGCCGTTTCATGAGCGCGCGCAGCGCCCGGAAATATCATCGCAGCCGCATGATCCACGCGCAGAAGGACCGCTTCGTCAAGCGTGTCTGAAGCCGGCGTCACGCTAGGCTTCGCGTTATTGCTGCACGCCGGTCGAACCCGTCGGACCGCCAGGCACGCCGGGAGTCGGAGAGCGTGCAGTCCCGCGTTAATGACTCGGATGTCGCCTGTCCCGGCTCGGGACGGGCCTCTAAAATCATGATTAACTTGGTTTTACCTGCCGGGAACTCGACGTAGAGCGACGGTGTGGCGCGGTTCGACGCGTCGGTGGCTGTGGGGACGGCCGTCTTGATTGAAGGAAGTCCCGTGAAAACCATCGTCCGTTCCGCTCTGGCCGCCGCTTTTGCCCTCACTGCCTTTTCCGCGCCTGGCATGGCCGCGACGACCGTCGTCGACGGCAAGTGCGTCAGCGTTGCGGATGCGCATGGTTGCTTGTTCAACGGCAACATCAACGAGCAGGCGACCGGCAATAACAGCTATGGCGCTGCCCAGTCCGCCTACAATCTCTACAACAATACACATCCGACCGCCGCGCCGGACATCAGCCTGTCCTATCTCGCCAAGAGCGATCTCGGCGACTTCACCGGTTCCGTGACCGGCCTCGGCACCAGCGCGGGCACCTGGAGCCTGTCGGGTTTCCTGGTGAACTTCATCGCGGTGAAGGCCGGCAACAACTTCGTGATCTATCAGCTTGCCAATCCGACGAGCAGCGGCAGCTGGTCGACCGTCGACCTCGGCAACAAGAACCTGTCGCATCTCGAATTCTTCGGCACGATGGCACCCGTTCCCGAGCCCGCCACCTGGGCGATGCTGATTGCCGGCATGGGCGTCGTCGGGGCCTCAATGCGCCGTCGCAAGGCTGCCGTCAGCTTCGCTTAATAAGAATTTACAGGGCCGAATTTCACGAGGCCGGTGCGTCATTTGACGCGCCGGCCTTGCCTATGGGGCCGAGCTGACCGGCCCTGCCGTTACGGCATTCTGCTCGCACGCTGTATGCTCAAAAATATGACGGATTTCTGCGGTTATTGCGCCGCATTATCAATGCTTCGAATTGGAACAGTCTGCCCGGCAATATGGTTAACAAAGCGTTGCAAGATATGCATTTGGTGTACAATTGGCCTGTTCACGCGACTCGCGTGCTTTCCCGGCTGTGGGGCCGGTTTGGGTGGAAAGTGGGACGATCATGAAAAACTTCACGAAACTGTCGCTGGCAGCGACTGCGGCGCTTGCCGCCTATTCCGCGCCGTCGCAGGCAGCCGTCTGTGCGCTTGTCGATGTGCAATATGCCACGGCTTGCGCAGGCTATGTCACGGGCAACATCTTCAACACCGCCGATAACAGCACGGTGCAGACCCTGCTGACGCAGCTGGGCTATGGCTCGCTGCTCACCAACGCGCAGCTTTCGTCGCTGTGGTCTGACACGGGCTCCAAGCTCTCCAACCTCAACGGCGCGACGAGCATCTCCTTTGGCGATGCGCCGACGCTGGTCGGTCCGACCCTGATCGGCATTCACTGGGGCGGCATGGGCGGTGGCCAGAGCGCCATCTACCTGCTGAATATCGCGCCGGGCGTGAACAGCATCACGATCGACGGCCAGAATCCGGGCGGCTCCTCGAACGCCGCTCTGTTCCTGACCGGCTCGCCGGTTCCTGAGCCAGCCAGCTGGGCCATGCTGATCGCCGGCCTCGGCATCGTCGGCGCTTCGCTGCGCCGTCGCAAGACCGACATCAGCTTCGCCTGATTTAGCCCACCCACACGGGCACAAAGAGGGCCGGGGCGTCGTGAGACGCTCCGGCCTTTCTCGTTTTGCATCACCTCCGGGCTTTGTGGCCCGCTTTTCTCCCCCTCTCCGCATTGGCTGGTGAGACGTCCGATGTCTGGCGTTCTCGATCATGTGGGGAAAGGTAGGGAACATGGGTTTCAAGGGATTTTCAGCGCTGGTCGCCGCGGGTTCGCTGGCACTGGCGGCGGGGTCGGCGCACGCCGCCACGCAACTCGTCGATATCTCGGCTCTGGGCAGCACCGGGACGGTCGTTTCGCTGGCTGCGGGCACTTACACGGTCAGCTTCGTCAAAGGCGCTTATACCGCCTGGAATCCGTGGGGCACGGTGTCGGGCTGCAATGGCTCCGGCGAAAATTGCAGCACTGGCTGGAGCATGTCGCTCGGTATCGACTTTGGCTTCGGCACCGGCAATTTCAGTCATTCGGACGGCTATCAATATGGCCAGCTCGGCGTAACTGGCGACAGCCACAACTACGCCACTCCGGAGCAGGCGCTCGCTCAGATTCAGGCCGCCAACCTTGTCTATGCGCCGCTGCCGCAGGCCAGTGATACGAACGCCTATCTGCCTGTGGGCGGGCCCATCAGCTTCACCCTCGCCTCGGCGCAGAGTGTGAACTTCTTCGTGCTCGATTATCCCTATGGCGACAATGTGGGCGGCGTTTCGATCCAGCTTGACGACGGCATCGGCACCAACCCTGCGGTGCCCGAGCCCGCCAGCTGGGCGATGCTGATCATGGGCCTCGGCACGGTGGGTGCCGCGATGCGCCGTCGCAAGACTGCCGTCAGCTTCGCCTGATCGAAGGGTTCCGGCCCTTTGCATTTGCACTCTTGCGCGTTCGCGCCATCCCGTTTCGGACTCACCCTGCCGCAGCATGTCCGCTCGGCCATGCCGCCCGCCTTTCGGCTTTTCCTGCCATGACTTATAAGCGCGTCCATAATGGGCGGCGGGCGCGCAAGCTGGCGTAACGCACGGGTGGCGGCACTACTGGTGCTTGCCCTTGCTTCGGGCTGTGTCGGTGGCAGCGGGCCGCCGCGTTCGCGCGTCGCGACGCGTCCCCAGCCCACCGGGCCACTGCCCGACAGTGCGGAGTTCAAGCAGTGCAAGGCGCGGCTCGATCTGGCGCAGGTGCGCTTCGAGACCCTGCCCAACCAGCAGCATGGCGGTGGCTGCGCCATCATCGATGCGGTGAAGCTTCTCGATTTCGGCACGCCGACCGCCAATCTCGGCGCGATGACCTGCGAGCTGGCCGACAAGTTCGCCGCCTGGGCACGCTATGCCGTCCGCCCCGCCGCGCGGCTTTATCTCGGCAGCGAGGTGGTTCGCATCGAGACCTTCGGCACCTATTCGTGCCGCGATGTGCGGGGATCGGGCGGAACGATCGCCGGGCGCCTGTCCGAGCACGGCCGGGCCAATGCCGTCGACGTCTCCGCCTTCGTGCTGGCGGACGGGCGGCGGATCAGCATCGTGGACGATTGGCGCGCGGACGGCGCCACGTCGCAATTCCTCCACATCATCCATGATAGTGCCTGCAAGCGGTTCCGCACGGTGCTGAGCCCCGATTACAACAGCGCCCATCGCGACCACTTGCATTTCGACATGGGCGGTAAAGGGGGCTATTGCCGTTGAGTTTCCGCAGGCGTATTTCTCGCCGCTTTTCCAGCAGAATAGAAACGACAAGCCTATGAGCGACCGCGATTCCGTCGAGCAGCCCCGCTTCCGCCCCGCCAAGCAGGAAGTGAAGGTCCATGAGGAGGTTCACACCCCTCAGACCGCAAGTGCCGCCTACCGCCTTGCTTTCCAGGACGATGAGTTCCTGCTGCGCGGCGACCTGCGGCCGGTGCGCTTCCAGTTGGAGCTTCTGAAGCCGGAACTGCTGCTCGACGAGGCGAAGATCGCCTCGACCTTCGTCATGTACGGCTCGGCGCGGATCCCCTCGCCCGAGGAGGCGCAGGCGCGCATCGATGCCGCGACCGACGAGCGCTCGCGCAAGGTCGCCGAGCGCCTGGCCGCCAAGTCGCATTATTATGATGTCGCACGCGAGCTTGGCCGCATCGCCGCCCAATATCCGGTCAACGCGGACGGCTGGCGCAATTTCGTCGTCTGCTCGGGTGGCGGTCCTTCGATCATGGAGGCGGCCAATCGCGGCGCGGCGGATGTCGGCGCCAAGACGATCGGCATGAACATCCTGCTGCCGCACGAGCAGGCGCCCAATCGCTATGTGACGCCCGAGCTCAGCTTCCGCTTCCACTATTTCGCGCTGAGGAAGATGCACTTCACGCTGCGCGCCCGCGCGCTCGCGGTCTTCCCGGGCGGCTTCGGGACGTTCGACGAGCTGTTCGAGCTGCTGACGCTCATCCAGACCGGCAAGATGAAGCGCATCCCCGTGCTGCTCTACGGGCGCGATTTCTGGGAGAAGGTCGTCGATTTCGAGGCGCTGGCCGACGAGGGCGTGATCGGCCACCAGGACCTCGATCTGATCAGTTGGGTCGAGACGGCGGACGAGGGCTGGGCGGTGGTCGATCGCTTCTATTCGGACGGCGAGTCCGACAGCGAGTGACGATCGGCAACGGCTGACAAGAAAAAGGCGGGCTTCGCGGCCCGCCTTTTCTTTTCCCGGCTGTCGGGATGCTTACTTCTTCTCGGGCTCGGCTGCGTTGGCCGCGGCATTGTCGGCCGGGGCTGCTGCATTGGCGCCCTCGGCCGGAGCCGGAGCAGCATCGGCCGCCGGCATCGGCAGCGGGCTCGGACTCTTCGAGTTGAGATAGGCGATGACGTTGGCGCGGTCCTCGGGGTTGCCGAGACCAGCGAAGCTCATCTTGGTGCCGGAAGCCATCGCCTTGGGGCTGGTCAGCCACTTGTCCAGATCCTCGAAGGACCACTTGCCGCCGACCGCCTTGAGATCGGGCGAGAAGGCGAAGCCGCCACGGCCCTCGGCCTTGCTGTCGCCGACAATACCGTAGAGATTCGGGCCGATGCCGTTTGCCGCACCGCTTTCGATCGTGTGGCAGGCCATGCACTTGGCGAAGACCTTCTCGCCCTTGGCGACGTCCGCCGACGCGAGCAGCGTGTTGAGCGACGGACCGGCAGCAGCCGCACCTTCGCCCTCGGCCTCGACGCCCTGGATCGCATAACCCATCGGCTCGGGCCGCTCCTCATGGAACAGCTTGGTGCCGACGATGCCCGCGCCGAGCGCAACGATGCCGGCGAACAAGGTCCAGCCTGCAATGGTATTGAAACGATCGCTCATTCCGCGTCTTTCTCCGATTTGCCCCGGCCCTGGGCCACTCAAGCAGGCGCAGGCGCGCCCCGTTTGGGGACCCATTAATGACGGAATGTCGTGCGCGCAAGCGATGCGTGCTCGCCTTGCGCATGCGAAGCGGAGGCTCTAAGCGCGTGCCCCTGAGATGGACAATTACCCGCTCCCAGCGCGACGCCTCGTCGCCGAGATGTCGGACGCTGTTGCGGCGGCGCCCGAGCGTGCGCTCGCCTTCCAGGGCGCGCCCGGTGCCAATTCCCACCTGGCGGCGATGGACTATGCGCCGGACGGCCTTCCGCTGCCCTGCTTCAGCTTCGAGGATGCGATCGACGCCGTGCGCGACGGCATTGCCGACCGCGCCATCATCCCGATCGAGAACAGCCTGCACGGCCGCGTTGCCGACATGCACTTCCTGCTGCCGGAATCGGGTCTGTCGATCGTCGACGAATATTTCCTGCAGATCCATCACTGCCTGATGAGCGCGGACGAGAGCGCTCCGGTCAGCGCGCTCAGCCATGTCCAGGCGATCGGCCAGTGCCGCCACTATCTGCGCGCGAACAACATCCGCCCGATCGTCTATGCCGATACGGCCGGCGCGGCGGCACTGGTGGCCGAGGTCAAGGAGATCGGGGCCGCTGCCATCGCGCCCGCGCTCGCAGCGCAACTCTATGGCCTCCATCTCCACGCGGAGAATATCGAGGACAGCCACGACAATATGACGCGCTTCGTGGTGCTGGCGCGCGATCCGGTGACCCCTGACAGCCATGACGGCCCGGTCATGACCAGCTTCCTGTTCGAGGTGAAGAACGTGCCCGCCGCGCTCTACAAGGCGATGGGCGGCTTCGCGACCAACGGCGTCAACATGACCAAGCTGGAGAGCTATCAGCGCGGCGCCAGCTTCTCGGCCACCGAATTCTACGCCGACATCGAAGGCATGCCCGGCGATCCCGGCGTCGACCGTGCGCTCGAGGAACTGGCCTTCCACTCGAAATGGGTGCGCCTGCTCGGCAGCTACAGGCAGGCGCGGCCGCGGTCGGTGTAAGGCGGCCCAGGCTCCCGGACGTACTGTAATCGCACCGCGCGACTATTTGAATTCAGCCCGACTTCTGCCAACCTCCGTCCCGGGGGAGGATATGCGCATGTCTATTGTTGCGTTCGTCTTGAAGCGGGTTGTGATTTTCGGTCTGGCATTACAGCCGGTCGCGGCTGCCGCCGCTGACAAGCCTGCCCAGCATTTCAAGCCGACCGGGCCCTGGGCCATGGAATATGCCGACGAGGGCTGCCGGCTGATCCGCAATTTTTCGGATGGCGAGACCGAGTTTACGCTCGCGTTCGAGCGCTTTTCGCTCGGTGTGTCGCTGCGACTGGGCCTCGCCGGGACGGGCTTGCGGTTCGCGCGCTCGGGAAATGACCTCGACTATCGCTATGGCGATGCCAAAGTGCGCCACAGTGAGGTTCTGGACAGCGTGCTCGCCGACGGCCGTAGCGCCATTCTCTTGCCGGAGGCGACTCTGATTGATGAGGAAGAGGCTGGTCGGCTGACAGGCGCGACCTTGCCGGAGGTCCTCAAGGCAGAAATGGAAACTGCAGGTCGGATTTCCACGATTACTTTCTTCAGGCGCGTTGGAGCGCCGATCGCGCTCGACCTGGGGGCGATGGCCGCACCGATGAAGGCCATGCAACGGTGCGTCGACGATCTTGTAACGGGTTGGGGCATCGACATTGCGCGTCTGGCTACTTCCAAGCAGTGGCCAAAGCCCACGAGCGATCCCGTTCGCTGGGTTTCGCCTGCCGATTATCCGAGGACGATGCTCAGGGCCGGGCTTGGTGGGCTCGTTCGTGTGCGGCTGGTCATCGGCGAGGACGGGGCGATTGAAAAGTGCATGGTCGAGGTCGCAAAGCCTGGCGATTTCGAAAAGCTCGTCTGCGGCAATATCGCCAAGCGGGCAAAATTTACACCGGCTCTCGACGCCGAAGGCAAGCCGATGCGATCCTACTGGACGAGATCGTGGCGGTTCTCGACCTTCTGAGGCCTGCCCGGTTTGAGCCTTGGAGCGTTGCGAGCAGCGCGCTTTTCCCGTCCTCCAGTCGCAGGGCTGCGGGGCAAACCAAGCGGGAAGGTAAGTTCCCGCACCTGATCCGAATCATCCCTTTGAAATGACTCAATCTGCCTAAATTTTAGGCACAGGCGCTGCATTGCACAGATTTTGTGCGCCGCAGCGCAAGTCGCTTCCGAGTCGCCCCGCTTTAACCCGTCGTTAAGAGCTTGGCACGGTCCTTGCTGGGTAGTCCCCGCACACCAACAAGGGGGCAACATGAAACTCATCATGGCAATCATCAAGCCGTTCAAGCTGGACGAGGTCCGTGAGGCCCTCTCTGGTCTCGGGATCGCCGGCATGACGGTGAGCGAGGTGAAGGGTTTCGGGCGGCAGAAAGGCCAGACCGAAATCTATCGCGGCGCGGAATACACAACGAACATGGTTCCGAAGATCAAGATCGAAGTCGTCTGCGACGATGCTCTCGCGGCCCGGGTGGTCGAGGGCATCCAGCAAGCGGCCAACAGCGGCGCCATCGGCGACGGCAAGATCTTCGTCCTCGAGGTCGGTCAGGCGGTGCGCATCCGCACCGGCGAGACCGGCGAAACCGCGCTGTAAGAAGGGGGAATTCAATGAGCTTCACCAAGAAACTCTGCGGCGCTGCGACGGTCACCGGCCTGTCGTTGTTCGCCGCCTTGCCCGCCTGGGCACAGGACGCGGCGGCTGCGCCCGTCGCCACCGTCAACAAGGGCGATACGGCCTGGATGATGACTTCCACGGTCCTCGTCCTCATGATGATCCTTCCCGGCCTCGCGCTCTTCTACGGCGGTCTCGCCCGCTCGAAGAACATGCTCTCCGTGATGACGCAGATCGGCGCGGTCGCCGCGCTCGCGATGCTCGTCTGGGTGATGTGGGGTTATTCGATGGCCTTCGGTCCGGATTACACCAGCGGCCTCAGCAACTTCATCTCGACCTTCGACAAGGCCTTCCTGGCCGGGGTGACGCCTGCCTCACAGGCAGCGACCTTTACGGCGGGCGTCGAGATCCCCGAATATGTGTTCGTCTGCTTCCAGATGACCTTCGCCGCGATCACCGTGGCTCTGGTGCTGGGTTCGGTCGTCGAGCGCATCAAGTTCTCGGCGGTGATGGTGTTCGCCCTCGTCTGGCTGACCATCGTCTATTTCCCGATCGCACACATGGTGTGGGCGGCAAGCGGTTACTTCTTCAAGGCGGGCGCTCTCGACTTCGCCGGTGGTACGGTCGTCCACATCAACGCCGGTGTTTCGGCGCTGGTGGCCTGCCTCATGCTCGGCAAGCGCAAGGGCTATCCCAATGAGCCCATGCCCCCGCACAGCCTGACGCTGACCGCGGTCGGCACTGGCCTGCTGTGGGTCGGCTGGTTCGGCTTCAACGCCGGTTCGGCGCTGGAAGCCAATGGCTCGGCGGGTCTCGCCATGATCAACACCTTCGTCGCGACGGCTTCGGCTGGCCTGACCTGGATGGTTGTGGAGCGTCTTGCAGGCCATAAGGGTTCGGCTCTCGGCTTCTGCTCGGGCATCATTGCCGGCCTCGTGGCCGTCACGCCCGCCGCAGGCAATTCGGGCCCGTTCGGCGCGATCGTGCTTGGCGCTGTCGCTTCGATCATCTGCTTCTTCGCAGTGTCGAAGCTCAAGCCCAAGCTCGGCTATGACGACTCGCTCGACGCGTTCGGCATCCATGGCATCGGCGGTATGATCGGCGCCATCGGCACCGGCATCGTCTATGCGCCGAGCCTCGGTGGTCCCGGCGCGGCCGACTATGACATGATCGCCAAGCTGGTGGTCCAGGTCGAGGCGGTTGCCATGACGATTGTCTGGGCCGCTGTCGGCACTGCGATTGCCATCACCATCGCCAAGCTCGTGACTGGCCTGCGGGTCAGCGCGGAAGTCGAGCAGGAAGGCCTCGACCTCGGCGAGCATGGCGAGCGCGCCTACAATTAAAGAGTTCGGGCGGGCGGCCCCACGAGGGTCGCCCACCCCCAAGAGGTTCCTCCTGCGAACATCACTGGGGCCGGTGCCAGCGCACCGGCCCTTCTTTTTGTTTGGCGCGGGGCACGGGCGGACGCATCCTTGTGCGAAGACATGCGGGCGGAGGAAGCGATGGCCTACGAACTCAAGATCCTTGCCTGGGGCTGCGTGCTGGCCCTCGTCCATATTCTCGCGGCGTCGCACATGCGCACGCGCCAGTTCGGCATTGCGTGGAACACCGGACCGCGCGACGCCGATCCGGGTGAACCCGCGCCCGTCGTCGGCCGATTGCTGCGCGCGCAGGCCAATTATTTCGAGACGTTCCCGATCGTCGCCATCGCGATCCTCATCGACGTCGTCGCGGACCTGACCGGCAGCCTCACGACGCTCGGTGCGTCGCTGTGGCTGGGCGCGCGCGTGATCTACCTGCCGCTCTATGCGGCGGGCGTGCCGGGCCTGCGTTCGGTTGTCTGGCTGGTGAGCTTCGCCGGCCTCGTCCTGCTACTCGCACCGGCGATTTGGGCGACGTTCTGAACGGTGCGCCTAGCGCCCCTGCGCGTTGAGCGCGTGCAGCGTCTCGTAGATCGGCGAGACGTCGTAGCCCGCGGCCGCGGCCGTCTCGGCGATCTCGTCGGGATTGCCGCCCGCGCGCGCCTTGGCGAGCGACCAGAGCAGGGTCGAGCGCGTGCCGGAGCGGCAGTAGCACAGCACCTTGCCGTCATGCCCGCTCAGCGCTTCGTCGAGTGCGTCGAGCTGCCATGGCGCGAAGCCACCTGGTGAGACGGGAATGGCGACATAATTCATGCCGGCGGCCCGGGCCGCTGCCTCGATGACGTCGCCGGGCGTCTGGTCGGGGGTCTCGCCCTCGGGCCGGTTGTTGACGATCAGCGTCACGCCCAGCGCCTTCGCTGCGTCCACCGTCTCCACGCCGATCTGCGGCGCGACATAGATGTCGGGAGTGAGTTGCTTGAGCATGGCGGGGCCTTTCGGAGGTGAGCTTGCCTCGCCTCCTACGCCGCTCACATCGGTCTAGGCAAGTTCAGGCGGCGACGCGGTCCTGTTGCTGCACGGCCGTCTGCCGCTTCACGACAGGCCGGAACACGACGCTGAGCAACAGCGCTTCGCCGGTCGGCGCGACCGACGGCGGCGGCACGAGCAGGAAGGCCGCTTCGCCGCCTGTGCACTGCATCAGGCCATTGCCCATGTCCTCGAGGCCGTCGGCGATGACTTGCGCCGGAATCGAGATTTCCTCCGCCTTGGCGTCGAGGAACTCGTCGATCTGGTGGAAGCTCGCTTCCTCGATCTGCACCCATTCGGCGATGCGGCCGAGCTGGATGCCGGCGGTGAACTGCGCCTGGCCGATCGGCACGAGCGCCTGATAATAGCCCTCGATGGTCGGCACGGCATCGACATCGACCGTCACGTGCTGGCCAGCCGCGTCCATCAGCATGACCGGGACCTGGATCGCGCCGACGTCGAAGTCGGTCTTGCGCAGGTCGAGGCCGAAGCGGCGCGAGGCGAAGATCGAAAGGTTGATCGGCAGGCCGTGCTGGCGCAGTTCGCCGGGCAGGTACATGCGCAGCGCGTTCTTGATGTAGAAGATGCCGCGGCGACGCAGGCCCTGGGCGGCTGCCTCAACATCGACGAACTTCAGCAGTTCGGACGTGCCGAGATTGACGTCATGGTCGAAGTCACTGAGCACCTGCACTTCGCTGGCCACCGGCAGGAAGAGCAGGCGGGCCAGGCTGGCGGTTGCCATGCGGCGGCGAGTCTCGGCGGTGTCGCTAGCGGGTGCGCTGACGAAGCCGGCGTCGGCGTCGGCGCAATAGGCGGCGCAGGCCTGCTGAACCATGTTGCGCACGTCGCTCTGCGCCGATTTGACGCTGTTTTCTTCGCGGACGGGGCTGCCGTCGGCCTTGTAGTCGACAACCGAGCCTTGCGGCAGGGTGCAGAGCTGCTCGACGATGGCGATCGATTCCGAAAGCGCATGGAGCAGCTTGAGGTCGTAGCGGCGATGATCGGCGAAACCGGCCTTGTCGAGGCCGCTCTGCCAGGTCTCGCGCAGCAGCAGGTAGCGACCGCTGACGGTGAGCTTCATCGTCTCCTGGAGGCGCTTCTCGATGAGGTTCTGGACCGAGCCGTTATAGCCCAGGTCGACCAGCATGACAGAATCGCCCTCGGCGACGCCATGATATTTGAGGTGCGAGACCAGCTTCTTGGCAAACTCGGCCGAGCGCTGCGCGATGCCGCGCGCTATGTCGGGCTTGGCGATATGAGCCGCGAACTTGGTTTTGGGCAGTGCGCCGAGGCGCTTGGCCTCAGCCTTGTCGAACAGCAGGTGCTTGGCGAAGACTTCGCTCGAGCCGGTGTCGAGCTCGGGCAGCACATAATTCTCGATGGCCTTGGCGTCGGTCATGCCGGCCTTGGCCGCGGTCAAGCGGCTGATCTCGACCATGGCGACGTTGCCGGCATCCTCGGGATAGCGTGCCAGATAGGCCTGCGCCGGGAGATAGCCGTCGCGCAGCAGGAAGAGCAGCTTGGTCGGCTTGCCGGTGCGCGCTTGCTGTGCGTCGGCCTCGTCCTTGATCCAGCCGGCGAAGCTGTGGAAGATCGGGCCCAGCACGTCGTGGCCGAGGCGCGTCGCAGCGTCGTCAGCCTCGCGCAGCGCGACGCGCTGGCGGTGCGGCTGGTAGGCCGGGACGGTGATCCGGGTTGTCGGGTCGACGATGCAGGCGGCGCTGGCTTCGAGGCGCAGACGCTGCTCGCTCTCGGCGTCGAACTGCTCGAGATGACAGCAATGGATGCCGAGCTGCTCGGGCGCGGCAACGTCTGCTGTCGGATTGTCGCCGCAGTGCAGGATGGCCGCCGGCGAAACGCCGAGTTCCGCCAGCACCGGCACGAACAAGCCACCGCTTTTCGAATAGCCATATTCGCACGAGCAGAAGACGCGGTCGATCATGGTCGCGACGTCTTCGCCGGCCGCCCGGCCGATGAGCGTGCGCAGCTGTTCCTTCGAAAGATAGGTGTCGGACACGATGATGATTTCGAGTCCGCGCGCCTTGGCGGCGCGCATCAGCTCGGCCGTGGGCTTGAAGCCATAGCAGTTGCGCGCTTCGGCCTCGAGCTCGGCATCGACCTTGGCCTGCACTTGCGCCTTGCTCGCGGTCGGCATCATGTTGCTGTAAATGTCTTCGATCGTGACTTCGTCTTCGCCGCGCTGGAAGGGAACCACGCGGCGCGCCTTCGTCTCGGCCCAGATGCGCGCTTCCATGGCCGAGCCCGGCAGGTCCAGCTCGGCGAACACGTCGACCGGCAAGTTGCAATTGCGCCAGAGGAGCGTGTCGAAACAGTCCAGGCTGAGGATTTTGATGCCCGCGGGGGCCTGGTCGAGAATATGCGCAAATTTGTGCGCGCGTGCGGCGAGCTTCATCGGTCTGCAGTCCCCGAAGTCTAATCTGGTCACCGTCGCTTATTAGGGAACAGGGTTAGCAAAGCGTTAAGCACGATGAAGATGCATGGACGCATCCCGCCACGCCGGGCATCATGCGCGCGATGCGGGGAGGCTATGACTATATCGTCGTCGGTTCGGGCTCGGCTGGAGCGGTCGTCGCCGCGCGGCTGAGCGAGGACCCTGCTGTCTCGGTGCTGCTGCTCGAAGCCGGTTCGCGCGACCGCCATCCGCTGCAGCTCATGCCGCTCGCCTTCACCAAGGTTGCCACCGGGCACATCGGCACGTGGCAATATGAATCCGAGCCCGAGCCTGGCCTCAACGGCCGGCGCCTGCCGATCCCGCGTGGCCGCACGCTCGGCGGCACCTCGTCGATCAACGCAATGATCGCGATTCGCGGCCATGCCCGCGACTATGACGATTGGGCCGCGCAAGGCCTGGCCGGCTGGCGCTACGCCGACGTGCTCCCCTATTTCAGGAAACTCGAGACCAGCTGGCGCGGCGAAGGGCCCTTCCATGGCGGCAGCGGCCCAGTGCGCATCTCGCGCATGACAGGCCCCGAGATGCTCTGGGAGCCGCTGCGTGCAGCGGCGGAGGCAGCCGGTATTCCCTATTGCGACGATGCCAACGGCGCGGTGCAGGACGGCATCTCGCAGATGGAATCGAATGTGGGCGACGGCATGCGGTCGAGCACCGCCCGGGCCTATCTCCGGCCCGCCATGGCCCGCCCCAATCTCGACATCGTCACCGGTGCGCTCGCCCGGCGGGTTCTCATTGCGGGCAGCCGTGCGACCGGCGTGGAATATCTGAAGGGCGGCAGCGTCCGCACCGCGACCGCCGACCGCGAGATCATCCTCTGCGGCGGCGCTTATGGCTCGCCGCAGCTGCTCATGCTTTCCGGCATCGGCGCGGCGGACGAGTTGCGCGCCATCGGCATCGCGTCCGTCCACGACCTCCCCGGCGTGGGCCGAGACCTCGCCGATCATCCCAACATCATCAACGAATATGAGCTGGCCGGCGACGAGGGGCTAACGCGCCATCTTCGCGCCGACCGGGCCGCGCTCGCTGCCCTGCGCTGGTTCGCAAGCCACAGTGGCCCCTTCGCCTATACCGGCACCGCCGCCAATGTCTTCGCCCGCTCCGTCGAAGGCCTCGACCGGCCCGACATCCAGATGATGTGCCTGCCGATCAGCGGCCAGGCGAAAGTCTGGGTTCCCGGCCTTCAGCGCAAGCCCGTTTCGAAGCTCTCGGTGCGGACCGGCTTCCTTCAGCCCAGGTCGCGCGGCTGGGTGAAGCTGCGCTCGACCGATCCGCGCGACGCGCCCCGCATCTTCAACAACATGTTCGGCGAGCCCGGCGATCTCGATGCGATGGTCCGCGCGCTGCGTCTCAGCCGCAGCATCTATGCGCAGAGCCCGCTCAGTGACCTCATCGTCCGCGAAAACTTGCCAGGCGCCGATCTCCAGAGCGACGCCGATCTCGCTGCCTATATCCGCGCCAACGCCACCCATCGCTCGCATCCGGTCGGCACCTGCCGCATGGGCGCCGACGATGCGGCAGTCGTCGACGCCGAACTTCGCCTGCGTGGGATCGACGGCCTGCGTATCGCCGATGCTTCGATCATGCCGTCGATTCCCGGTGGCAATACCAATCTGCCTGTCATGATGATCGGCGAGAAGGCTGCCGATCTCATTCGCGGCCGGGCCTAATCCATCAGCCGGTAGCCGATGCCCGGCTCGTTGCGAATGAGCGCGGGCTGGGACGGATCGATCTCGAGCTTGAGGCGCAGCGCCCGCACGACGACGCGAAGATAGTCGACGTCCATCACATGCGCCTTGCCCCAGACGCGCTCAAGCAGCGCGGCATGAGTCAGGACACGTCCTCCCGCTTCGGCGAGCGCCTGCAGCACGGCGAATTCCCGGGGCGTCAGCGATACCGCTTCGCCACGGCAGGTCACTTCGTGGCGCGCCTTGTCCAACACGACCGGTCCGAAGCTGATCGGCGTATCGGCCTGCTGGGCATGGCCCGCGCGGCGGAGCGCCGAGCGCAACCGTGCCAGCAACTCGTCGCCGTCGAACGGCTTGGTCACATAGTCGTCGGCGCCGAGGTCGAGCGCGGCGATCTTCTCGGCAGTGTCGTCGCGCGCCGTGACGACGATGACCGGCAGGTCGTGGCGACTACGGATCGCGCTCAATACCTCTAGTCCGTCGCGGTCTGGCAGGCCGAGGTCGAGCAGCAGTGCCGCTATGCCGCCACGCTCGACGATGGCGAGCGCTTCCCGGCCATTTTCGGCGAAGACGGGCTCATGCCCGCCGCGTGTTAGGATCGTTGCGAGCAGGCGCCGGATGGCCGGTTCGTCCTCCACGATCAGGACCGTGCTCATGCCGCCTCCATCGCCCGGACAGGCAAGGTGAGGCGAAAGCAGGCCCCGCCTCCGGGCGCATCCTCGATTCCGACAGTCATGTGCATGGCGTCGGCGAACCCTTTGACGATGGCAAGCCCGAGGCCACTGCCCCCGCGCCGGTCACTGCCTTCGATCCGGGCGAAACGCTCAAAAATGCGCTCGCGCTCCGCTGGTGGAATGCCCGGCCCGTCGTCGCTCACGCTCAATTCGACGAAGCCGCCCGCGTCGCGCGCGGAGATGCCGATCGTGGAGCCGGCATGACGTGCCGCATTGTCGATGAGGTTGATGAGGACGTGCCGCAGCAGCACCGGGTCGGCCTCGACGAGCGGCAGGTCGCTGGCGACCTCGCGCTCGACCTGGAGCGATGCGAGTGTCTTGCCCAGTGCAGCGCAGGCATCGGCGACGCTGTCGACGAGATCGACGGCTTCGGTCCTTGGCGCGAGCGCACCTCCCTCGATGCGGGCCGCCCCGATCAGGTCGTCCATCATCCGGTCGAGGCGGCGTGCTTCGTCCAGCGCTTCGACGGCGCCTTCGTCCGTCCCGGCTAGCCGGTCGAGCGCGCCGGTCACCACCGTCAACGGCGTGCGGAAGTCGTGGGCGAGCGACGCCAGCAGCGCGCGGCGGAACGCATCGCGATCCTCCAGCCGCTCCCGCGTGCGCCGTTCCCCCTCCAGCGCCAGTCGGTCGCGGGATTGGCCGAGCAGCCATGCGAGCGACTGGATCTGGTCGAGCGCCGCCTCGCTGCGGGTCTTGCCATCGGCGGGGCGCGCTATGGCCAGTACGTCGCCGCCGGACTGGCGGTGTGGGCTCAGCGGCAGGAAGGTCCAGTCGGCGGGGGGCATGATGGCCGTGCCATGGCCGGTCATGTCGCCATTGTGCATCGTCCATGCCGCGGCCGAGCGGTCGAGTGTCGAAAAGCCCGGCTCGGTTTCGGGCACCTGGCCGAGCGGCAGGATCTGTGCCTGGCCATAATGGCCGCGCAACCAGTCGAGTGCCGCGCTTTCTGCATCGCCCGGCTCTCCGCGGCCGAGCAGCGCTGCAAAATCCGCAGTTTCGGTGCTGGCGGCCGCGCGCAGCTCGGCTTCGGTCTTGCGGGCATGGAGCGCATCGGCGAGCCGGCTGGTCACGATCGCGACCGCCACCAGCACGATCACGCTCACGACATTGTCGAGGCCGTGGACCTGGAAGCTGAAGCGCGGTGGCACCAGGAAGTAATTATAGGCGAGCGCCCCGGTAAATGCCGCGACGAGGCCCGGCCCAAGTCCGCCCCGCGCGGAGGCGAACAGCACCGGCAAAAGAAACAGCAACGCCGCCGAGGCAAGGCCCCACATCGGCAGCCAGAGCGCCGTGGCCGCCGAGACCAGGGCAACAGCCGCAAGGGCAAGCAGATAGGCACCGGGACCGGATCGCATGCGCTACAACTCGATCTGCGAGCCGAGTTCGACGACGCGATTGGGCGGGATGGCGAAGAAGGCGGTCGGATCGGCCGCGTTGCGATGGAGGAAGCTGTAGATGAGCGTCATCCAGCGCGGCATGGCGGGATGCGCGGACATGCGAATCGCATTGCGCCCGACGAAGAAGGAGGTGCCTCCCGTCCCTTTGAGCAGGTCGCTGCGCGCAAGATCGCTGGGCACGTCCACGCGGTCCATATAGCCATATTGCAGCGTGGCGGCGACGAAATGATCGTCGATCCGCGCGACGGTGAGGCGCTCCTCGGGCGGCACATGCGGCGTCTGCTGCGTGGCGACGGTGAGCAGGACATTGAGGCGGTGCAGTGCCTTGTTATGCTTGAGATTGTGCAGCAGGGCCGACGGCGCGACCGTTGCGTCCTGCGTCAGGAACACGGCGACGCCGTCCACTTGCGCCGGCGGCCTACCGGCGAGCGCCTTGGCGAGGTCGGCCATGGCGACGCCCTGCTCGCTGGTCCGCTGCAGCGCGGCCTTTCGGCCCGTGAGCCAGGCCAGGATGATCAGCCCCATGGCGGCGGCGACCAGGAGTGGTACCCAACCGCCTTCCGTCACGCGCAGGATGTTGGCGCCGAAGAAGATCAGGTCGATGGTCAGGAAGGGCGCGAACAGCACGGCCGTCCAGACCATGTTCCAGCGCCACAGCCGCCACGCGATGATGAAAGCGAGGCAGGTCGTCACCACCATCGTGCCCGTCACCGCAATGCCATAGGCGGCCGCCATGGCCGTGCTGGTCTGGAATGAGGTGACGAGGATCAGCACGCCGGCCAGCAGGATCCAGTTGACCATCGGCATGTAGATCTGGCCGATCTGTGAGTGCGAGGTCTGGCGGATCGTCATGCGCGGGATGATGCCGAGCGCGATACCCTGCTGGGTTAGCGAATAGGCGCCGGTGATGACGGCCTGGCTGGCGATGATCGTGGCGAGTGTCGCCAGCACCACGAGGCCCGCGCGCAGCGAATCGGGCGCCATCAGGAAGAACCAGTCGGCGTTGGCGAACGGTGTGTGTGCCGCCTCGGCGGCGTTCAGCATGCCCAAAGCGAGCGCGCCCTGGCCCAGATAGTTGAGCGTCAGCGCCGGCCAGACGAAACCGAGCCAGCCAAGCTGGATCGGCAACCGCCCGAAATGGCCCATGTCGGCGATCAGCGCCTCGGCGCCCGTGACGGTCAGGAACACCGCGCCCAGCACGAACAGGCCGGGCACGCCATGGCTGAGCAGGAAGCGCGCCGCCTCTAGCGGGTTGAACGCCATCAGCACACTCGGCTCCTTGAGGATATGCCAGAGGCCGAGTGCGCCGATGGTGATGAACCAGAGCGCGCAGACCGGTCCGAACAGTCCGGCGACCCGCGCCGTGCCGTGCGACTGGATGGCGAACAGGGCGATCAGCATCCCGATCGTCACGCCCAGGATGACCGGCAATGTCATGGTATCGCCGACGCCCGGTATCGTGCGCAGCCCCTCGACCGCCGAAAGCACGGAGAGTGCGGGGGTGATGATCGCGTCGCCATAGAAGAGCGCCGCACCTGCCGCGCCGAGGATCAGCACGATGGGCCAGTTGCCTTTGGTGGCGCGGCTCGCCAGCGCCATCAGCGAGAGCACGCCGCCCTCGCCATTGTTGTCGGCCCGCATGAGGAACAGCACATATTTGAGCGTCACGACGATGATCAGCGCCCAGAGCGCGAGGCTCAGCACGCCGACGATCTCGCTGCGGTCGATGCCGTCCGCCGCGGTCTGCGCGAGCGCCTCGCGGAAGGCGTAGAGCGGGCTGGTGCCGATGTCGCCATAGACGACGCCGATGGCGCCCAATGTCATCAGCGGGAGCGAAGAGCGGAGGGGTGAGGCTGTCTGTGTCATGCGCCGACCGTTGTGGATGGACCGGCACGATGTGGGCGCACAGCGCGTTACGTCGCCATGAGGGAAACCGGCGGACCCATTATGTGGGCATTAAAATCGGGGTCGGTGCCATTTCTGCAAGCCGTATCCACTTGACGCGGAACGACTCTGTCTCGCTATTATGCCTGAGATGGAAGCCGTCCCCACGCTCCTCTCGCTCGAACTCCTCTCCGATCTGATCGGGCGGATCTACGATTGCGCGCTCGATCCGGCGCGATGGCCCGATGTGCTGGCCGATATCAACCGGCGGCTCGACTTCGTCCAGGCGACGCTTACGCTCCAGGCCATGCCGAGCGGCGCGGTGCTGCTCAGTGTTGCCAGCGGCATTTCGGACGACTGGCTGGCGCGCAGCACGGCCTATGGGCCGGACGTCATCGAAGGGTGGGGCGGCGTTGCCCGCATCGGCGCTGTGCCCGTGGAGGAGCCGGCGCTGCTGAGTGAGATGAATCCGAGCCTGTTCGACGGCAGCGGCCGGAATGCCTTTTACGACGAGTGGTTCCGGCCGCAGGGCCTGCTCGATACCGCCGCCGTGGTTCTCACGCGCGATGCCCATTCGCTCGCCTCGATCAGTCTCACCCGCCACGAGATGCAGGGCGTGATCGATGTCCAGGCCTTGGCGGCGATCCGTCTGCTCGCGCCGCATCTGCGCCGAGCCGTGACGATCAGCCGCTTGCTCGACGTTCGCGCCGTCGCGGCGGCAACCTTCGAATCGGTGATCGATCGCGCCGGCACACCGATCCTGATCACGGACGGTCAGCTCAACCTGCTCCATGCCAATGGCGCGGCCCAGGCTCTGCTCGATCGGCGCACAGCGCTCACGCTCAGCGGCCAGCGCCTCGCCACGGTCATGCCGGCAGCGACGCAGGCGCTGGGCATTGCCGTGGCGCAAGCGGCGGAGGACGAAGCGGCGATCGACCGGCGCGGACTGGCCATCCCGCTCCTCGCCGGCGACGGCACCGCGCATGCGCTCCACGTCCTGCCCCTGCAGGGCGGCGCCCTGCGCCCCGGCCTCGTCAACCGCGCCGTCGCAGCCATCTTCGTTAGCTCGTCCGTGCCTGAGATGACTGATGCCGGCGCGCTCGTCGCGCAGCTCTTCGGCCTCAGCGGCGGCGAGGCGCGCGTGTTCGACCTCATCGCGGAAGGCCTGACACCGGCGGAGACGGCAGAACGCCTGGGCATCGGGATCAGCACCGTGCGCACCCACTTGCTGCACATCTTCGACAAGACCGGCGTGCGTCGTCAGGCCGACCTCGTCCGCATGGCCGCCGGGCTCGCCTTGCCAGCCGCCTGACCCGGAACGGGACGGCGCGCACCTCTCCACCATCTGGTGGACGCGGCCGCCTTTTCAAACATCTAGATGAATCGCGTGACGTCCATGTGGGGGCGTCGAAGTGGGGACTTCAGACCATGCGCAGATTCTTTGCATTGAAGATCGCGACGGCCGTCATGGCGGTTGCGCTGCCGATGACAGCCCAAGCGGCCGTGACCTATGAGTTGAATGTGACGACCGGTTGGCCGGCGGGTACAAACCTCAAGCTCACTATCGCGAATCCCGTCGACACCAACGTCTCGATGTTCGAGCCCGATGCCGAGTTTCCCGCCTCCGCCCTGACCAGCTGCACGATCGTCAATCCGATCAATCCGGCTTCGGTCTGCCAGACGGTGCGCTTCTTCCTGAATGCCTCGGATTCCACGCTGGCATTGGGTTTCGCAGCACCTGGCGATGGCGGGACGAGCTTCCTCAATTATCATTTCGCCGTCGATGCCTTCTACACCAACGGCGTTTACGCGGGGGCTGACGGCCCCTCGGCCGCCACGCTCACCGTGAGTGGCATCGTTCCGCCTGCCGTTCCGGAGCCCGCGAGCTGGGCGCTGATGATCGGGGGCCTCGCTATTGCCGGCGCAACGCTTCGCCGCCGTCGTACGGCGGTCCGCCTCGCTGTCGCCTGACGATTTCCAGTAGCCGGTCTCGTGGGACGGCCGGCGCCAAAGAGAAAGGGCAGGCCGATCGTCCCGGCCTGCCCTTTTTCGATCTTTCCGATGCGTCCGGCGTTTAGCCTTCGAGCGTCATCCGCACGAAGTCGACCGTCTGGCGCGTCGCCGCGTGGAACTCGGTCTCGGTCGCCTTGAACGCACCGAAATGCGCGAACTGGTCGGGCTTCATGCCTTCGAACTCGTAGGCCTGGCGGAAGCTCGGCAGCTTCAGCAGCTTCTCGATGCTTGCCTTGTTCGGCTCGCGATCGATGGCGTTCTTGTCGAAGGCCTCCAGATCGTCCTGCGCGGCCATCAGCCCGGCGATGTAGCCGGGAGGGCAGGTGTAGACCATGTCCGATCCGGCATAATCCTGGATGTGGCGGCTCACCGTCTTGCCGGTGCGCTCGTCCTTCTCCACGCGCATCGAGCACTGGAGCATCTTGGACGGATGGTTGTTCTGCTTGCCCCAATGGTAGGCGCGCTTCAGCACGGCTTCTTCGCCGTCGCGGATTTCGGGCAGCGTGAGCTCGATGCCGCGCGCCTTGGCTTCGGTCTTCCAGTCGGAGAGTTCACCGAGCCGGGCCGACATGTGGGTGATGACCGAGCGCCACTTGGAAAGGTCGACGCCGGCGGCGCGCGCCCGCTGCAGGCCTGCCGTCACGGCCGCCATGCAGCGCATGTACTGCGGCACGGTGAAGCTGGTCGTGTTGTTGGTGGAGATGCCGCGGGCGGTCAGTTCCTCGAGGACCTCATAGCCTTCCTTGGAGCCGGGCAGCTTGACCATGACGTTGGGGGCCTGCGCGTAGATCGAGAGGCCTTGCGCCAGCATCTTGTCGCCGTCGCGCACGAAGCGCGGGTCGACCTGACCGGAGAGCATGCCGTACTTGCCGCCGGACTTCTCATAGACCGGCAGGATCGCGTCGGCGCCCAGCTTCACCAGGTCGAGATAGGCCGCCCAGTAGACGCCCTCGACGTCGAGCGACGAGTCGGCCTTGGCAATGTCCTTGACGCGCTTCGTCCAGCCGGCGGGATCGAGCTTGATCGCCTGCAGCGAAAGCGGCGGATTGGTGGTGACGCCGCGGAAGCCCATCGTGCCGTCCTCGGCGATGATCTCGGCATCCATCATGCGGGTGAGCTGTGCATCCCAGTCGGCTTCGCGTCCGGCAGGCGCCTTGGCGAGCGTCTCCTTGCGCCAGCTCGGGAAAATGATGGGCGATGAGTCCCACCAGATCTCGGATTCGGGGTTGGTGTCCGCGAGCTGCTCGAGCACGCTCTTCGTCATGATGGCGCTGTCTGTCATAGTGCGCCCCAAATAATCCACTGGCCGCCAAGGTCCAGCCTATTCATCATTTGCCGCGGCCAAGTTCTGCTGCGCGCGCCGGAAATTTTGTGGAGGCGCGTTCTCTTTTGCCGCTTTTCCAGTTCAAGCGCCCCTGTTAGCGTGCGAAGAAACAAGAAAACGAGTCCGGCGGACGAAGCGGGACCGACGCGATCACATGGAGGGGAACATCATGAAGATAGTCATCCGGTCGGCCGTGGCCGCCGCCGTTCTGGCATCCACCGCATTCATCGGCGCGCCGGTTTCGGCGCAGTCCGCCTCGTCGCCGCCCGATCCGGCCGCGAATGCCTGCCAGCGCGCCTGCCTCGAAGGCTTCGTCAACCGCTATCTCGATGCCATGGCCGCACACAAGGTGGATCCGGCGCTCTTCGCGGCCAATGTCCGCTTCACCGAGAATGGCGTGCAGCTGCCGTTCGGCAATGAGGGCTTGTGGGCGACCGCGAGCGGCGTCGGCAAATATAAGTTCTACGTTCCCGATATCGAAACGCAGCAGGTCGCCTTCATCGGCACCGTGCTGGAGACCGCCAGCAGTTCGGCGAGCGGGCCGGCGCGCGCGCCCGATGTCGTCGCTATTTCGCTTCGCCTGCGCATCGTCGACGGCAAGATCACCGAGGTCGAGCAGATCGCCAATCGTCCCGATCGCCCGCTCGGCCCGGCACCGGCCACACCGCCCGCCGGCGGTCTCGGCGCGGCCGGCGCCAATATCGAGAAGATGGGCGCGCCGCACCCGTCCTTCCTGACGACGATCCCCGAGAAGGAGCGCCTCAGCCGCGCCGACCTCATCCGCATCGGCAATTATTATTTCGACGCGGTCGAGCGGAACACGGGCAAGGACTATTATCCGTTCAGCGACGATTGCCTGCGTCATGAGAACGGTACCGTCACCGCAGGCCCGCCCGACGCCCAGAACCCCAACCGCAAGGGCTGCAAGGCCCAGCTCGAGACGTCGCTGATCGGCGCGGTGACCACCATCCGCGACCGCCGCTTCGTCGCGGTCGATCGTGAGCGCGGCCTCGTCTTCGCCTTCGGCTTCTTCGATCACCGCTCGATCGACTGGACCTGGGAGCTGGGCGAGATCTTCAAGATCCAGAAGGACAAGATCACCCGCGTCGAAGCGCTCATCCTGCGCGGGCCCTATGGCATGAACTCGGGCTGGAGCACCTACGAGCAGACCCGCTCGGAGCAGGCCCAGGACATCCGCTGATCGGGTCGGCCAATGTCTCTTTTCACCGTTCGTGCTGAGCTTGTCGAAGCACCATCCTTCTTCTTCCGGAAGAACAGCACAGCCCTTCGACGGGCTCAGGGCGAACGGTTCGAGAGACTTGCATGAGGAGGAGAGGAACGATGCGCGGGTTGCCTTCAATAATTGCCCTGTGCCTCGTCGCGCTCTCCGGGCCATTGGACGCCCAGTCCGCATCCGCACCGCCGGATCCTGCCGCCAACCCCTGCCAGCGCGCCTGCCTCGAAGGTTGGGTCGACAAATATCTCGTCGCCATGCGCGACCAGAAAGTCGATCCCACGCTGTTCGCCAAGGACGTCAAGTTCACCGAGAACGGCATCCAGCTGCACTTCGGCAATGAAGGCCTGTGGCACGGTATGACCGCCATCGGCACCTATAAATTCTACGTGCCGGACATCGAGACGCAGCAGGTCGCCTTCCTCGGCACTGTCCGCGAGAATCCGCGCGGCACCGGCGCGGACCAGGTCGTCGCCATCGCGCTGCGCCTCAAGATCGTAGACGGCCGGATCACCGAGATCGAGCAGCTCGCCAGCCGCCCGGACAGCGTCAACAGCAGCCGAAGCGATTTCCCGCCGACCGGCGAGGGCATGGAGAAGATGGGCGCGCCGCACCCGGTCTTCCGCGAGGCCATCCCGCCCACCGAGCGCGAGACCCGCGAGCAGCTCGTCCGCGATGCCAACTATTATTTCGCCGGCCTCCAGCGCAACGACGGCAAGGGCTACTATCCCTTCACCGACGATTGCATCCGCTTCGAGAACGGCGTGGACGTGCTGCTCGGCCGCCCCGGCTCGCAGAACGAAGGCAAGCGCCAGACCTGCAAGGGCCAGTTCGAGACGGGCGTGAAGGGCATTGTCAGCCGCATCCGGGATCGCCGCTTCGTCGCCGTCGACCGCGAGCGCGGCATCGCCTTCGCGTTCGGGTTCTTCGACCATGAGCAGATCAACTGGACCTGGCAGCTCGCGGAGCTCTTCAAGATCGAGAAGGGCAAGATCCGCCGCATCGAGGCCATTTTCCACCGCGCGCCTTATGGCATCAATAGCGGCTGGAGCACCTTCGAGCAGGGCATGTCGGAAGAGCCGCAGAGCATTCGCTGACTTAAAGAATTCGCAGATACGAAAAGGGAGAGAGACATGATCAGGAAAGCAATGTTCGCGGGGCTCGTCGCCCTGTCCGCCACGCCCGCGCTCGCGCAGCAGGGTGGTGCCGCAGGCCCACCGCCCAGCCCCTTTGCGCCGCTGCAGGATCACCCGACCTGCACCCGCGACGAGCTCAAGAAGCTCACCGCCGCCTATGTCGATGCGCAGAAGAAGGGCAGCCTCGCCGGCCTGCCGCTCGATGCCAAGGTGCACTATCTCGAGAATATGAAGGACGTCGATGCGGCGGCGGGCATGTGGGCCAAGCCGCTCGCGGTCGCGCACGACATGAGCTTCCATGACGACAAGCGCTGCAAAACCTTCACCGAACTCGTGGTGACCGGACCGGTCCCCTACATCATCGGCACTCGCCTCTATGTGCATAATGGCAAGATCATCCGCATCGACAGCCTCGTCACCAAGAAGGGCGACTGGCTGTTCAACGCGAATGCCTACCTGAAATACGCCTCGAAGGAGGATTGGTCGCCGCTGTTCAAATATCAGCTGACGACGCCCGCCGAGATGATCCGCGGCGGCAATGCCTATCTGGACGGCTTTGCCGACAAGTTCACCGATATCCCCTGGGGCACGCCCTGTGCGCGGCTCGAGGGCGGCGCCTATACCAACGTCAAGAACGATCCCCATGCGAGCTGCGAGGTCGGCCTGCCGGCGGGCGTGCTCTACATCACCCATCGCGACTATCTGATCGACGAGGAAAAGGGCGTCATCAACATCTTCTGCCGCTTCGGCGGACGCGCGGAAGCACCGGACAGCCACAGCTTCCGCTACATCGACGGCAAGATCCGGCAGGTCCATACGCTGACGCCGATCCCGGGTCCGCAGGCCAATGACGAAGGCGGTATCGACCGTGGCACGCCGGACCCGAATGCCCCGCGTCCGGCCGGCGCGGCACCGCGGTCCACGAACTGACGCCTCCTTTTTTCCTCTCCCGCGAGCGGGAGAGGGCTAGGGTGAGGGTCTTTCTTCTCTTGCCGAAAAACAGAAACCCCGCCCTTAATCCGGCGGGGTTTTCCGCATCGGTGGACTCGCGCGCCCGACAATAGCGTTCGCCAAACCACCTGCGATGCTGTAGGCCCCCGGCATCGTCACGCCCTGCCTGCAAGCATGTGACGCCAGAGAGATGCGTTTTTCTCCCGCTTGCCAGCCGGACAAACGCGTGCCTGCCCGACAGACGCCACTTCACGCCAGAGCATGGTGCGGTCGCATCACGCGCGAAGAAACCGTGTCCTGTGCTCGCATCGCTCCACAGCGCCAGCCTGTCGCTGGACATGAAAGGTCAAGCCCATGAGCCGCGCTATCGATTTCAAAGCATCCGAGGCAGAGGTGACGAGCCGCTGCGCTGCGGCCGAGGTTCGCATCAGTGCCATCGAGCCGCTGCCCAATGGCGGTACGCACCTCGTCTGTTCGACAAACGATGGCGCGGAAAAGCTGCGCCGCCTGCATGCCAAGGACATCCTGACGGGACCGCAGAAGCGCTCCCCGTTCTTCGTGCCCTCGCTGCAGCGGCAATAGAATTGACCAGTTCCGGTCGGCCGCTCTTGTTGCCGACTGACCGGCGGGCGCCGTCCTCTCGGGGATGCGCGCCCGCCGGAGTCTTCAGACCGTCTGGCGCGCGGCGAGCAGGGCCTGCACGGCCGCCAGGCCGCCATCGCTTGCCACCGCAAGATCGATCGGTCGGCCTTCGAGCGCCGGATCGAAGCTGTTGAGGAAGTCGAGCGCGGCCGCCGAGCCCAGCAGCTCGATAGCGATGCGGACGGCGCGGCCTTGCCGCTCGGCTTCCGCGGAACTCAATTTCGGTTGGTCGCTCTTTCTGCCGAAGGGCTTCCTCACGACCAGCTTTCCACCCGTTGCGCCTTTTCGAGCGCATCCTGCTTCTTCTGCTGTTCGGTGACGAGGAGCCGCTCCGCCATGGTCCGCCAGGCCGCCTCCGCCCGCAGGCAGCGTTCGCGCACATTGACGAGGTTGGTCTCCGCCGCGGCCTGGGCGTTTTCATTGGCGCGCTGCAGATAGAAGTCGGACGTGGTGGACATGATGGGCGCTCCTGGGTTGAGGGGGAAATCCCGTCAGTCGATGATCTGCGCGAGGGCTCGCGAAGGATCTGCCGATGGGCCTGGGGTTCGTCCTTTGCACGAGCAGATACCCGCCAGGACACATGTCCTGATGGCGCTGGCCGGGTGTCAAAGGAAGCAACCGCATGGTTGGCGGCAAAATTCCGTCGCAGGCGACGATAGCGATGTTGATATGGGCTTTCGGGCCCTGAAAGTCAATGTGAGCGGCGGATGGGAGGCCGCCGACGGTGCGTCAGGGAAGGGCGGCGAGCGCCAAGGCCAGCACCGCATAGACCCCGCAATGGAACCACAGCAGAGCTGGCTCTTCATCGCGCCAGACGGTGCGCGATGACCCGTCCTCGCGGATCGTCACCCGGCCCCGATAGGCCACGGATGCGGCATAGGCGAGCAGCAGGAGGGCGAGCAGCTTGAACATGCCGCGAGTGTAGCGGGCAGGGGTTAATGGATTGGCGAGCGAGGCGTCCTACGAAAGTAGGGTCACAACCCCTTCCGGTAAATCACATAGCTCTTGTTGACCGTGCTCTCGATCGCGTCGGCAATGGCGTTCATGCCCTGGTTGTCGTCGAGCACCCAGCCGATCTCGCCGCGGGTCGCGCCATACTTCGCGACTGAATCCCGGCGGATATATTCGATCATCATGAAGGCGAGCTGGCTGGCCATGCGGCTGGCTTGCAGCGTCTTGACCACGCCCATCAGCGGCACGCGCATCGTGCGGACCTTGGGCTTGCGCAGCCACCAGAGCAGCTTGATCCAGCCGAAGGGGAAGAGATTGCCGTTCAGCGGCGTCAGCGCCTCGTTCATGTCCGGCAGCGTCATCATGAAGGCGACCGGCTCGCCGTCGAGCTCGGCGATGCGGATCAGGTCCTCGAAGACGATCGGCTTGAGCTTCTTGCCGGTGAAGGCGACCTCGCTGTCGGTGATCGGCACGAAGCCCCAATTATTGCCCCAGGCGTCGTTGAGGATCGCGAGGATGATCGCCGCCTCGCGGTCGAACTTGCTCTTGTCGACCTTGCGGATGTTGATGCGCGGGCTCTTTTCGCCGGACTGGATGATGCGCTGGATGAGCGGCGGGAAGTCCTTGGTGATGTCGAGCTCATAGGTGTTGAGCGTCTTGACCGGCTCATAGCCAGCCGCCTCGATCCACGGCTGGTAGGCGGCGCTGTTGTGGCCCATCATCACCGTCGGCGGATGGTCGTGGCCCTTCACCAGCAGGCCCGGCTCCTCCCAGATCGAGAGCGAGATCGGTCCCAGCACATGGGTCATGCCCTGCGCGCGCAGCCAGTCCTCGGCGGTCTTGATGAGCGCGGCGGCGACCTCGCCGTCCTTTGCCTCGAACAGGCCGAAATTGCCCGTGCCCGGTCCCATGCCCTGTTCGGGCGGCATGGTGAGCGCGAGCTTGTCGTAATGCGCGCTGATCCGCCCGACGACCTCGTTGCCGCGCCGCGCGAGGAAATACTGATGCTCGGCATGCTCGTGGAACGGGTTCTTGCCCGGCGTCAGCAGCCCGTAAATCTCGTCCTTGAGCTGCGGCACCCAGGCCGGGTCGTCCTTGTAGATCTCCCATTGCAGCTCGACGAAGGCCTTCAGGTCGGCCTTGTCCTTCACGGGCGAGATAACGATGTCGGAAGATGCCAAGGCTGGTCCCCTCATATGCGGCGTGGCGCAGCACTCGGCCCGCGCTCCGTCGCTGTCAAGCCTACCCGGCCTTCTCCACCGCGCCCCGGGCCTGCAGCTGCGCCCCGGCAAAGGCGAGCAGCGCCGCCCAGCTCGCGCCGAAGATCCAGCCGACCAGCACGTCGGTCGGCCAGTGCACGCCCAGATAGATGCGCGAGAGGCCGATCGTCAGCGTCAGCATGACGCCCACACCAATGATGTAGAGGCGCGGGCCCCGCTGCTTCTGGCCGCGCGCGAGCAAGACGGCCATGGTGAGATAGACCACGGCTGAGTTCATGGCATGACCGCTGGGGAAGCTCGCCGTGTTCACATCGACCAGATGTGCGACCACGTCGGGCCGCGGGCGCGCATAAGCCAGCTTGAGCAGCCCGCTCGCCGCGGCGCCGGTCGCGATGCCAAGCGCAAGCAGTCCGCCCAGCCGCTTCTTGCCAGCCACGACCAGGAAGCCCACGGCCAGCAGCGAGATGAGTGTGAGCAGGCCGTTATTCCCCAACGTCGTCACGTCGAGCATGAGCTGGCGCAATGTGTCGCGCAGGCCGTCATGGCCCTCGGTGGCAGCGCGCACGCGGATCAGGATCGCTCGGTCGAACGCGAGCGTGTCGCCCTCGACCACTTCGGAAGCGAGCTTCAGCGTGAGCAGCAGGACGGCGCTGATGCCGAGCAACGACCAGAGCGGCCTGGCTTCCGGTAATCTGGCCGGCGATCTTCGTCGTGTGGGCATTGGCAGTCCTGTTTGATCGGCGACGGACAGACTTTCCGCCCGCTTCTTGCCCCAAGTCAATGGACAGCGCTGGTCGAGGCGCTATCGAAACACCATATTGCTGCCACGATCTGCGCCCACTGGCGCGCCCATGGAAGCTGGCATGACGACAATGGATCCGATTCAAGGCCGGGAAACCGCCCCCAATACCGAGGCGCGCGTGAAGATCGCTGCGACGCCGGACGACAAGGCGATGCTGCGCGCAGCGGCCGAGCTTCCGCGCGACCTGCTCGTCGCCAAGGGTGCGATCTATTGGCCCGATTTCCTCGCCTCGACGCTCATCGGCTATGCCGGCATGGCGACGGCGATCCTCTCACAAAGCACCGTGGTCGCCCTTCTCGGCGCGTTTATCGCGGCGCTGGCGCTGTTCCGTGCCGCGAGCTTCATCCATGAGCTGACGCACATTCGCAGCGGTTCGCTGCCCGGCTTCCGCTTCGTCTGGAACCTGCTGATCGGCATCCCGCTGCTGCTGCCCTCCTTCATGTATGAGGAGGTGCACACGCATCATCACGCCAAGACGCGCTACGGGACGGTCGAGGATCCGGAATATCTGCCGCTGGCGCTCATGAAGCCCTGGTCGCTGCCGCTCTTCATCCTGGCCGCGCTGCTCGCGCCGATCGCGCTGCTGTTCCGCTTCGCGGTGCTGACGCCGCTGTCACTGATCATTCCGCCGCTGCGCAAATATGTCGTCGAGGCGCTGTCCGGCCTCGCCATCAATGCCGCCTATCGCCGCCGTGCGCCCGAGGGTGCCTTCAAGCGGATGTGGCATTGGCAGGAAGGCGCCGCGTCGGCCTGGGCCATCGGCATCATCGTCGCCAGCGCGCTTTACGGCTGGCGTCCGCTGCTGATCGGCATGGCGATTTTCTCGGGTGTTGCGGTGGTCAACCAGCTGCGGACCCTCGTGGCGCATCTCTGGGAGAATGACGGCGAGGCCATGACTGTCACTGGGCAATTCCTCGATTCGGTGAATGTGCCGCCACCCGGCATCGTTGCCGAGCTCTGGGCGCCCGTCGGCCTGCGCTATCATGCGCTGCATCACCTGCTGCCGAGCATGCCCTATCACTCATATGCGGAGGCGCATCGCCGTCTCGTCGCGGCCTGCGGCCTGGATTCGACGTATATGGAGGCCAATCACCCCGGCCTGTTCGTCCTCGTCGCGCGGATCGCTCGCTCGACCATGATCCGCCGCTGAGATATATCTAACAGGATAGATATTGAAATGGGACGACCTCGTTATAGAGGATCGTCCACCTCGTCCTATTCTTCGGTGGTAACGAGCACCGCTTCTCCGACCAGGAAGAAGAGCAGGAACGGCGCCCAGGCCGACAGGATCGGTGGGTAGACACCCAGGCTGCCCATCGACAGCGCGAAATTGTCGACGACGAAGAAGGTGAAGCCGAGCGCCATGCCGACCACGGCGCGGACGAACAGCTTGCCCGAGCGCGCGATGCCGAACGCGGCGACGGATCCCAGCAGCGGCATGAGCAGCGACGAGAGCGGCTCGGTAATCTTGTGCCACAGCGATCCCTCCAGGCCCGCCACCGGTCGCCCCGATGCGCGCAGGATCTTGATCGCATCCTTGAGCTGCCAGAAGCTCATACCCTCGGGGTCGACCGAGGAGAGCGTGAACTGGTCTGGCCGGATCGAATCGCCGATATGGATGTCGCCCATCGCCCGGCTCGTGCCGTGCGTGACATCGAAGGCCGTCACGTTTTTCAGGTCCCAGCCCTTGCCGGCATAGCGCCCGCTCGGTGCGTGGATCACCGTCACCAGCCGGTCGCCGTGACGGTCGTAGACGCTCACATCGGTCAGCGTCAGTTTGTTGCCGGTTCCGGTGATAAGGCCGGCACGGATGAGGTCGTCGCCATCGCGGACCCAGACATTGGCCTTGGTTCCCTGCGCCTTGGGGATCGGGCCGAAATGCACTTTCTCCCAGGCGGCGAGCGTCGACTGCGCGCGGACGACCACGCGTTCGTTGAAGGCAAAGCTGAGGACCGCGAAGCCCAGCGAGACCATCATCAGCGGCGCCAGGATCTGGTGCGCTGATAGCCCGCCTGCCTTCATGGAGATGACCTCGCTGTTCGCGTTCAGCGTCGCGAGCGTGACCAGCGTTCCAAGCAAGACGGAAAAGGGCAGGAAGGTCGAAATGATGACCGGCACGCGCAGGCCAACATAGCGCCAGAGCTCTGCATCGCCGTTGCCGGGATAGGCAAGCACATTGCCCGCCTCGCTCAACAGGTCGAGAATCTGCAGGACCATGACCAGCATCGCCAACATGGCGAGGCAGCGCCACAGGAACGTCCGGCCGACATAGATGGCGAGGGCGCGCGAGGGGAAGAAGTTCATGAGCCCTCCGCTGCCGGTTCGTTGCGTGGGCCGCCGCCATTGAGGCGCCTGACCAGCGACATGAGCGCCTTGAAGAGCTTCGCGAATTGGCGCTCGATCCCGCCGATCGGCTGGCCGCCGGGCACATAGGCGGTCTGGTAGTACATCCAGCCGATCAACGCTGCGGCGAGCACGAAAGGTCCCCACAGCGCCAGGAACGGGTCGATCCGCCCGAGCGCGCCGACCGACTGCGCGTACTGGTTGATCTTGTGATAGGTCACGATGAACACGATCGAGAGGAAAACGCCGAGCGCCGATGTCGAGCGCTTGGGCGGGATGGCGAAGGCCACGGCCGCCAAGGGTAGCAGGAACATCATCGCCACCTCGACGATGCGATAATTGAAGTTCGACCAGGCTTGCGCGCGCTGCAACGGCGTCGACTTGCTCGACATGCCGTTGCGGAACAGCTCGTTGAGTGAGAGCTCGACATCGCCGTCGCCGCGGCCGCGGAAGGCTTCCATCTTGGGCAGGTCGATCGGCAAGTCGTGGCTGGAGAAGCTCAGGATGCGCGGCTGCTTGAAGCTCGGTGCATCGTGGACGAGTACGCCGTCGGTGAGTCTCAGGATGATGGTGTCCGGATCGTCGGTCGCAAGGAACTGGCCGCGAGCCGCCGTTGCCGTCAGCGACTGCTTGTTCTTGGCCTGCGCGCGCACGAAGATGCCGCTGAGCTTGCGGCCTTCATCCTCGCTCTGCTCGATGCGGATCGTGAACTCGTCGGCCAGATTGGTGAATTCGCCGACCTTGATCGAGGCGCCCAGCGCGCCCGACCGCAACTCGAAGACAAGCCGTTCATAGGCATATTTGGTGTGCGGCTGGAGATAGCCGACGATGGCGAGATTCGGGATCGCGAGCACGATGGCGAAGAGATAGGGCACGCGCAGCAGCCGTGTGTAGCTCAGGCCCACGGCGCGGAAGATGTCGAGTTCCGACGAGATGGCCAGCTTGCGGAAGGCGAGCAGAATGCCCAGCATGAGGCCGATGGGAATACCGAGACCCAGATATTCGGGGAGCAGGTTCGCGAGCATCCGCCAGACCACGCTCACTGGTCCGCCCTCGGTCGCGACGAAGTCGAACAGGCGCCGCATCCGGTCGAGCACCAGCAGCATGGCCGCGATGAACAGGCTCGCAAGCAGCGGCACGGCAATAAGCCGCGCCATATATCGGTCTGCTGCGTTCAACATCGCGTTCTAATTCGCCAGTTCCATCGCGGTTCCGGCGTTAGGGTGCTTGGAGAGTGCCCGCAACCTTTCTGTGCCGGTCCGGAAGATGCATGTGACTCTTCCGAACCTATCGCAGTCGGTTCAGCCCGGAATTGTGCCGGTCAGCCGCCCGGCCGCCGCAAACATTTCGAGAATCTGGCCGACCTGCTCGCTCGAATGCTCAGCGCAGAGCGAGCAACGCAGCAGGAAGGTGCCGGCCGGGGTTGCCGGCGGGCGCGCCATGTTCACATAGAGGCCGAGCTCCAGTAGCGCCTGCCACATCGCGACCGCTTGCGTCTGGTCGGTCAGGATGACGGCGATGATCGCCGATTGGGGACGATCCGTGCCGAGCTTGAAGCCGAGGTCGGTCAGGCCTTTGTGCAGCCGCTGGCTGTTTTCCCAGAGATGCGCGCGCTTGTCGCCGGCATGCATGAGCTTGCGGATCGAGGTCGCGGCCGTCGCGACCACGCTGGGCGGCAGCGAAGCAGTGAACACATAGGGCCGGCAGACGAGGCGCAACACTTCGAACTTGGGATGGTTGGAGACGCAGAAGCCGCCGACCGTGCCGACCGACTTGGAGAACGTGCCGACCACGAAGTCGATTTCGCTCTCGACGCCCTGCTCTTCGTAGACGCCGCGGCCGTTCTTGCCGAAGAAACCCATGCCGTGGGCCTCGTCGTCGAGGATCATGCAGTTGGGATGCTTGCGGATCGCGGCGACCATCTCGGGCAGCGGTGCGACGTCGCCGAACATTGAATAGACGCCTTCGAGGATCACCAGCTTCTGCGCTTCGGCAGGGAGGCGTCCGAGCCTTTTGTCGAGATCTTCGACGCTGTTGTGACGGAAGCGCACGATCTCGGCATTGCCGAGATTGCAGCCGTCGTAGATCGACGCATGACTGTCCGCGTCCAGGACGATGTAGTCACCCTTGCCGGCGAGCGTGGAGATCATACCCAGATTGGCCTGGTAGCCGGTCGAGAAGACCATGGCATGCTCAGTGCCATAGAATTCCTTGAGCGCGTCTTCGCAGTCCTTGTGCGGCGAATAGGTGCCGTTGAGGACGCGGCTGCCGGTGGTGCCGGAGCCGAAATTGTCGAGCGCCGCCTTGCCCGCCGCGACCACGTCCGGGTCGAAGGTCATGCCCATGTAATTATAGGTGCCGAGCAGGATCGTTTCCTTGCCCTTGATGATGGCACGCGTCGGCGAGAGCACCTTGTCCATGACGATCGCGAAGGGATCGCGCACGCCTGTCGCGAGCAGCGCTTCGCGCTCGGCGATCAGCGGATCGAACTTGGAAAGGAGGTCGGCGCCGGGCTCAGTCACGCGCATGGATGCCATGCTCTCAGCCCTCCTTCTTGAGCTTCATCACCGCGTCGACCAGCTGGCCGACCGTCTCGATCTCGGCCTGCATGTTCATGGTGATGATGATGTCGAACTCGTCTTCGATGGCGGCCACGAAGTCCATGACCGTCAGGCTGTCCCATTCGAGATCGCCGGCAAAGGTTGTGCTCTCGGCGAGCGCGACGCCCTTTTTGTTGAATGGCTCGATCTGCGCGGCAACGGTATCGAAGACGGCCTGGCGGTCGGACATGGGATGCAGGACTTTCTGTTTGTTTATGGCCCCGGGAGCAATGAAATGCGCCCTCTGAGCGGCCTATGGCAAGTGAATAAGGCGGGAATCGGGCGAACTGCTCCTCGGACAGGACTCAGCGCAAATAGCCGCGTTCGCGATAGGCCTTCGCCGTGGCGGCAAGGCCCAGTTCCGTGTCGATCTGCGGCGTCCAGACGGATTCGGGCGGTGCCATGGCCGCGCGTGAGGACCAGTCGGGATGGCAGAAATAGGAGGCGCGGTCCGGCGTGAGGCGTGCCTTCTCCCGGCGGATCAGTCGGTCGATACGCGCGCCGAGCTTCAGCAGCGGTGCAGGCAAGTGGATCGGCAAGAGACGCTTGCGTCCAACCGCCCGCCCGATCGCCCGTGCCAGCGTCTCGTGCGTCCAGGCACCATAATGGCCGTCATCGACTTCGTAGATTTGGTCGTGCGTGCTGTGGTCCTGCGTGCGCGCCATGGCGATGAGCAGGTCGGCGAGATCTTCGGCATGGATGATCGAGACCCGACCACGTGGCGGCAAGGCCATGAAACCCCATTGCGCCATCTGGAACAGTTCCAGGAATTCTGCGTCGTGCGGACCGTAAATGGCCGGCGGCCGCACCATCGTCCAGTCGAGGCCGCTGCCTTCGACATGGCGTTCGGCCTCGGCCTTGGACCAGCCATAATCGGAAAGCTGCGGCTCGCGCGCGGCGAGGCTGGAAACATGGACGAGCCGGTGCACGCCCTGCGCCTTCATGGCCGCGATCACGGCAGCGGTGCCCGTCGAGTTGCACGCTTCGAAGGCGGCGCGGTCGGGCGCATTGACCATGCCGGCGATGTGCAGGACGGCATCCGCGCCGGCGACGAGTTTCTCGAGCTGACCCTGGTCTTCCAGCGTGCCGAGTATCCATTCGACACCGTCCCGCAGCTCCTGGGGGCGGCGCGTGAGGGCCCGGACCCGCTGCCCGTCGGCCAGCGCTTTCGCGAGCACGGCCTTGCCGACGAAACCGGTCGCGCCAGTGATTGCGATGAGAGTCAGAGGAGCACCATATGATCGCGGTGAACGATGGCGGCGCGCGGGGTGCCGCCCAGCAGCGCCGCAACGTCCTCGCTGCGCTTGCCGATGATCTTCTCGGCGTCACTGCTGTCATATTGGGCAAGGCCGCGCGCAATCACGTGACCATCGGCGTCGGCGATGTCGATCACGTCGCCGCGTGCATAAGCGCCGCTGGTCGCAGTGATACCGGCAGGCAAGAGGCTGCGCCCCTGCCTGAGGGCATTGGCGGCACCCGCATCGACGACGAGGTGGCCCTTCACGGTCAGCCGTCCCGCCAGCCAGTCCTTGCGGGCCCCGCGCTTGGATGAGGCGAGGAATAATGTGCCGCGCCCACTCTCCGTCCAGACCGTCAGCGGCGAATCGACGCGACCCGAGATGATCGCCAGATGCGCGCCGGCGCCGGTCGCGATCTGTGCTGCCTGCAGCTTCGACACCATGCCGCCCGATCCCATGCCCGAGGCGCTATTGGCATCGCCCATGGCTAGGGTCTTCGCGTCGAGCGTCTCGACCAGTGGCACGAGCTTGGCGTTGGGATCGGTATGCGGATTGGCTGTATATAGCCCGTCGATGTCGGAGAGGAGCACGACCGCGTCGGCGCGCGCCGCCTGGCCGATGCGCGCGGCAAGCCGGTCATTGTCGCCGAAACGGATTTCCTCGGTCGCGACGCTGTCATTCTCGTTGACCACGGGAACGACGCCGAGGCCGATCAACCTGTCGAGCGTTGCCGCTGCATTCAGATAGCGCCGCCGGTCCTCGAGATCGCCGAGTGTCACTAGGATTTGCGCGGCTGCGATGCTGTGGTTGCCAAGCAGATCGGTCCAGACCTGTGAAAGGGTAATCTGGCCGACCGCCGCTGCCGCCTGGGCATCTTCCAGCGTCGCACGCCCGCCTTTGGACAGGCCGAGGCGTCGCGCGCCCAGCGCGATAGCGCCTGAAGAGACGACGACGACCTGCTGGCCTGCTTCGCGCCGCGCCGCTAGTTCAGCGACGAGGCTCGCCAGCCAGTCGCGGCGCACCGACCCATCGGGCGCCACAAGCAATGCGGAGCCGACCTTGACGATGATACGCCGGCACTTGCCTGCCGGAAAACCAGCCAGCGCCTTCAGATCGGCGACCATGGTTTTTCCGTTTCCAGCTCTGGTTGCTGCTCCGGCGTCGCGCCGTCGGGTTTCCGCTCACCGAACAGGTTATCGCCGAGCAGCGGCAGGATCGCATCGAGCAGCGCGTCGACGCCTTCGCCGGTCGCACCCGAAATGATGACCGGCTTGCCGGCCTTTCGCCGCGCGAATTGCTTGGCGATGTCTTCCATCAGCTCCTGCCCGAGCAGGTCGCCCTTGTTCAGCACGAGAATCTGCGGCTTGTCCTCAAGCCCCGCGCCATAGGCTTCCAACTCGCCCTTCACGATCTTCCACGCCTTGACGGGATCGTCGCCGGTCGCATCGATCAGGTGGATGAGCACGCGGCAGCGCTCGATATGCCCGAGGAACCGGTCGCCGATGCCCGCGCCTTCCGCCGCACCTTCGATCAGGCCAGGAATGTCGGCGAGCACGAACTCGCGGCCTTTGTGCAAGACCACCCCAAGCTGCGGCTTGGTGGTGGTGAAGGGATAGTCGCCGACCTTGGCCTTGGTGTTGGTGACCTGGTTGATGAATGTCGATTTGCCGGCATTGGGCAGGCCGACGAGGCCGACGTCTGCCAGAAGCTTGAGCCGCAGCCAGACCCACATCTCGTCGCCCGGCCATCCCGTGCCATGCTGGCGAGGCGCGCGGTTCGTCGACGTCTTGTAGCTCAGATTGCCTCGTCCACCGTCGCCGCCGCGTAGCAGTATCTGTCGCTGGCCCACTTCGGTAAAGTCGGCGAGGACCGTGCCTTCATCGTCGTCGGCAATCACCTGGGTTCCGATGGGCACCTTGATGACGAGGTCTTCGCCGCCTGCGCCGGTGCGGTTCTTGCCCATGCCGGGGATGCCGCGCTGCGCTTTGAAATGCTGGCTGTAGCGAAAATCGATGAGCGTATTGAGGCCTGCCACCGCTTCGAAGATGATGTCGCCGCCCTTGCCGCCGTCGCCGCCGTCGGGTCCGCCATATTGAATGTACTTCTCACGCCGAAAGCTCACGCCACCCGGGCCGCCCGTCCCGGAGCGAATGAAAATCTTGGCCTGGTCTAGAAAGTGCATCGCGGCCCTTTAGGGGAGGCGAGGCGAAAACGCCAGATGCGCGGCTATTTGCGCCAGCGCGACAGGGTGATGCCGATCTTCTCGTTCTTCTCGCTCAGCGCCAGCTTGACGATCTTCACCGTTGCATGCCGCGCTTTGCTGTCCTGCAGGAAGATTGTCTCGATGATGTGTTCCGCCACCGCTTCGATCAGCGTGAAATGCTGGCCCTGAGTCAGGGCGGCCGTCGCGGCGTGTTTCAGGTCCATATAGTTCTTGGACATGTTGAGCGGCGAGTCCGGCCCATAATGAGCGGCGCAGTCGAGCAATATCCGCACACTGATGCGCAGCGGCTGCGGCAGGTGCGTCTCCTCGGAATAGATGCCCGTCAGGACATCCACTTCCAGATCTTCGATCTCCAGCACCAGCAGGTCGTCCATCGCGACCGGTGCACCCCAGCTACCCATCCCCGCCTCATATTGCATCGCGAGCGCTCACTTTGTCCTTTTCATTTAACCAACAGGCGCTAAAGGCCCCCGGCTCGGGCGCTAATGCCCGGTTGGAGCTGGAACGGCAAGCGTGACGACGCAGGCGGTCATCGGGATCGAGAAACTGGCGGGGACGGCCGATACGGCCATCGCCGGGCTGCTCGACGCGGCCTTCGGGCCTGACCGGCACGGCCGCACCGCCTATCGCATCCGTCGTGGCATGGCCTGGCTGACGGATCTTTCGCTCGCGGCGCGCGACGAAGCCGGCACGCTCATCGGCGTGCTGCAGAGCTGGCCGATCGCGCTGGCGGCACCCGATGGGGCGGAAACACCCCTCGTCATGGTCGGGCCGGTTGCGGTTTTGCCCGAGCAACAGCTTCACGGCATTGGCCGCATGCTGATGGACCGGCTGGTCGAAACGGCGGACGCGCAGTCGATCGGTGCGCAGCTGCCGCTGACGATGATCGGCGATCCGGAATATTATGGCCGCTTCTGGGGCTTCTCGGCCGATGCGACCGGTGGCTGGGATGTCCCCGGCCCCGTCGAGCGGCATAGGCTGCTGGCGCGCCTGCCAAGAGCCATACAGTTGCCGGAGACGGGCATGCTCGGTCCGCGCCAGCACAGCGCGCGCGCCTCCGATATCTAGCCAAATCTTCGATTTCTAACGGAAATCCGCTTTTTCTTGCGGGTCGACGGCCGACGCCCTACGCCTTCGACATCCCTTTTTGCGGAGACCCGACAGGTGAAGCTCGCCCGGACCCTCTTCTCTCTCTTCGCCGCTTTCACGCTTTCCGCCATTGCTATCGCCCAGACCGCGCCGTCGCCGCCGGCCGGGCCGGTCCCACTGCCGCCGACAAACGTTCCGCTGCCCAAGCAGCCGGGCAAATGGGCGCAGGACTATCTTGGACGCGCTGCCGATCCCACCGTCCGCTTCGGCACGCTGTCCAATGGCCTGCGCTATGCACTGCTGAAGAACGACACGCCGAAGAATGCGATCGCGATGCGCATGCTGATCGGGTCTGGTTCTCTGAAGGAGCGGGACGAGGAACGCGGGCTTGCACATTTCCTCGAGCATATGGCTTTCCGTGGCAGCACCAATGTGAAGGATGGCGAGACTGTTCGCATGCTTGAGCGCCATGGCTTGCGCTATGGGCCCGACACCAATGCCTCGACCGGTTTCGACCGCACGCTCTACATGTTCAATTTCCCCAATGCGACGCCGGAAGCATTGGACACCGGCCTCACGCTGTTCCGCGAGATCGGCGAGCGGCTGACGCTCGATCCGGCCGCTATCGAGGCAGAGAAGGGCGTTGTCCTCTCCGAGGAGCGTGTCGGCGACACGCCGGGCCGCAAATCTGCGAAGGCCAATATCGATTTGCTGTTCGCAGGAACGCGTATCCCGGACCGCTGGGCGATCGGCACGATCGACACGATCAAGGGGGCGACGTCCGAGCGCCTTCGCCGCTATTATGAGGCAAATTACCGGCCCGAAAATGCGGTAATCGTCATCGTCGGCGCCATCGACGTCGCCCAGCTGGAAGCCAGGATCAAATCAGCCTTTTCCGACTGGAAGGGCAAGGGTGAGCCTGACCGGCTGGCCTATGTCGCCCCTAAGCCGGACAGGAACGCGGCCGAGTTCGTGGCCGAAGGCGCGCCGGACGAGCTGTCGCTCAATTGGGTGCGGCCCGTGGACCGTCGCGCCGAGACTCTCCCGGTGGATCGCGAGCGCGTTCGCCGGATGCTCGCGATCAGGGTGATGAACAACCGGCTCAACGATCGGGCACTCAGGCCCGGCAATCCGTTTTCGGGTGCCAGTCTCGGCATTTCCGATTCGCTGCTCGATACCGCTTCCCTGGCGAGCCTTTCCATCCAGGCCGATCCGTCGCGGTGGCGACCCGCCCTGGACGCCGCGCTGGAGGAGCAGAGGATGCTCCTGCGTGACGGCGTCACGGCCGACGATTTCCAGCGCGCCACCAATTCGCTCCTGGCCTCGCTCCAGGCCAGCGCGGATGGCGCGCCGACTCGGCGCAACGAATCGCTCGCGGACGGGATCGTCGGCACCGCGCTCGAAGATGAGTTGTACACCAGCCCCGCGCAGGACCTTGCCATGATCCGCGCGTTCGTTGCGGAAGAGACGCCCGAAACCGTGACCGCAGCGATACGGACCATCTTTGCGGGCGCGCCGCCGGTCGTTTTCCGGTCGGCCCGCTCCGATCCTGCGACGGCAACGGCGCTCGAAACCGCGCTTGCTGCGGCGCAAGTGCGTGCCCTGCCGGCCGGCGTGGTTCAAACGGCAGTGAGTTGGCCCTACGCCGATTTCGGCAAGCCCGGCGCGGTTGTATCGCGCCGTGAGGACAAGGATCTTGGCGCGACCATCGTCGCATTCGCCAATGGTACGCGGCTGATCGTCAAGCAGACTGACTTGGAGAAGGACCGCGTCAGCATCTCCGTTGGTTTCGGCACCGGCCAGGCAGGCCTGTCTCCAGCACTTGCGCACGCCAACTGGGCCGCCGGGCTTTACACCATTGGCGGCACTGGAAAGATCTCGCTCGCCGATATCCGGCGGATCATGCAGACGCAGGGCAAGCTCGGGTCCGTTTCGGCAAGCCTGGGTGGTACGCGGCTTTGGGTCAACGGCGGCACCCGTCCCAAGGATTTCGAGACGGAAATGCAATTGATCTCCGCCTTCGTCACCGATCCGGGCTTTCGTCCGGAATTGGGAGACCAGCTCCGCACCGCGGCGCCAATGTTGAAGACCCAGATCAACACCAGCGCGGGCGCTGTATTTGCGCGGGGCCTGGTCGATCTCCTGCAAGGCAATGACAGGCGTTTCGCCTCATCCCCGAGCGACGCAGATATCGACGCGACGGTCCCCGCCGATCTGCCGGCTATTGTTCGTCCGATGTTGGGGACGCCTGCCGACATCGCCATCGTCGGCGACGTGAGTGTCGATGAGGCGATCCGGCAGACGGCGGCAACGCTCGGCGCCGTTCCGCGCACGGCTCGGCCGCCTGAGCCCACGCCTCGCGTCACCATGCCTGCGGGCCGGACGGAGCCTTTCATCTTCCGTCATGGCGGTCGCGCCGATCAGGCCTATTACGGCCTTGTCTGGCAGCTTCCGGACTTCTTCACAGACCAGAAGCTCAGCCGGACGGCTGATGTGGCGGCGGCGCTGATCAAGGCGCGTTTGGTGGATACGGTGCGAGAGAAGCTCGGCCTGACCTATTCCCCCAATGCCAATGCGGCCGCATCGGTCGAGCTTTCGGGGCTTGGCTATCTGATCGTTCAGACGGAGACGCCGCCCGACAAGTTCGAGGCCATGCGCGGCGCCGTCTTGGAGGTGATCGCTAACCTGGCGCGCGATCCGATCAGCGACGACGAGCTGGGCCGGGCGAAAAAGCCGCTGGTCGAAGCCACGCAGAAGGCGCGCGAGACGAATGCCTTCTGGGCAAGGAGCCTCAGCCTGCTCCTGCGCGAACCGCGCGCGCGCGACAATGTGCTCAACGAACCCAAGGAACTGGGCGCCGTCACGGCGGCGGAGGTGAAGGCGTTGCTCGCGCGTTATCTCAGCGGCAAGACGCCGATCACGGTGATCTCGCAGGCAAAGTGATCGGAAGGAAAGTGTCGGCGCACCTTTGCCAAGTACGGCGCTGCGCCCTATTCGAGTGGGTATGAGCCTGCCGCCGCCTTTTGCCCGATGAGCCTGCGCGATCGCCTCGCTGCCGCGCTGTCGCCGGCGCTAGACCAGCCGCAGACGCAGGACGTTTTCCTCTATGCCGATCGGCCCGAGCCGGACGGGCCATTCACGCCCGCGGCCGTCCTCATCGCGATCACCGACCGGCCCGAGCCAGGCATGCTCTTCACCCTGCGCCATGCGGGCCTGCGCCAGCATAGCGGCCAGGTCGCCTTTCCCGGCGGCCGGCTCGATCCGGAGGATGCGGATGCTGTCGCTGCAGCCCTGCGCGAGGCGGAGGAGGAGATCGCCCTGCCACCGGGCGTTGTCGAAGTCATCGGCCGTTCGGATACGTTCCGTACCGGTACCGGCTTCGCCATCGAACCGATCGTCGGGATCGTGCCGCCGGACTTGCCGTTGCGCCCGGCCGACGGCGAGGTCGAGGCGATCTTCGAAGTGCCGCTCAACTATCTGTTCGACGCCGCCAATCGCGAACTCAAGACCGTCGACTGGCAGGGCGGCCGGCGCAGCTATTATGAGTATCTCTGGGAGGAGCAGCGCATCTGGGGCGTGACGGCAGCCATTCTCGTCAATCTCGCGCGCCGCATCGATGCCGTGAGGGAAGCGCAGTGACGGGCGCCTTGCCCACGACACTCCCGGACGCCGAGTGGCGCTCGCGGAGCGGCCTGTCCGAGCTTTGCGATGCTCTTGGCGCGAGGGTTGGCGAAGCGCGCTTCGTTGGTGGCGCCGTGCGCGACGGCCTGCTCGAGCTGGCGGTCAAGGACGTCGACATCGCGACCGTCCACCGTCCGGAGGAGGTCGTCGAGCGCATCAGGCGCGCCGGCTTCAAGGCGGTGCCGACCGGCATTGCCCATGGCACGGTGACGGCCGTCATTGACCACCGGCCGGTCGAGATCACAACGCTGCGCCGGGACGTCTCGACCGATGGCCGCCGCGCGACCGTCGCCTTCGGTACGGACTGGCGCGAGGATGCCGCACGCCGCGATTTCACGATGAACGCGCTCTACGCCGACCCGGTGACCGGCCTGCTCCACGATTATTTCGACGGCCTCGCCGATCTGGCGGCGCACCGCGTGCACTTCATCGGCGATCCCGGGGCGCGCATCGCCGAGGATCATCTGCGCATCCTGCGCTACTTCCGGTTCACCGCCCGCTTCGGCGAGATCGATCTTGCATCCCCCGACTATGCCGCCTGCGTCGCCAACGCCTCGAGCCTCATGGCCCTGTCCCGCGAGCGCATCGCCGACGAGCTGCTCAAGATTCTGTCGCTGCCTGATCCCGCGCCGGTGATCTCGGTCATGGTCGACGGTGGCGTGCTTGTCCCGGTGCTGCCGGAGATTGGCGTGGAGGGCGTGCTTGCTCTGCGCCGCCTGATATCGGCCGAGCAGGCAACGGGCACACCACCCGATTCGTTGCGCCGCCTGCTGGCGCTGCTGCCGGACGATGCCGCGCTCGCCGATCAGGTCGGTGCCCGCCTGCGGCTCTCCAACAAACTGCGTGCTCGCATGCAGGCAGCGCTCGGGCCGCAGGATGCGCAGGCGCCACAGGGGCTGGCCTATCGCACAGGCCTACCGGCTGCGCTCGATCGCATCCTGCTCGGACGCGCTTTCGAGGTTGAGGATGTGTCGCGATTGGAAGGCTGGGAATCGCCAAGACTACCGCTTTCGGGCGGCGATCTTATTGCAATGGGATTGAAAGCGGGCCCTCAAGTGGCGAAGGCGCTGCAGGAAGTCGAGCGGCAGTGGATTGCGTCAGGATTTCCTGGCGAGGCCGAGACCCGCGCGCTGGCAGATCAGATCCTGGTTTCCCTGCTCCGCGCCACCCAATAGTCGTAGGCTTCCGCCGGGGTCAGCGGCTTGGCGAAGAAATAGCCCTGGCCGAAATGACAGCCCAGATTGGCGAGCTGTACCGCCATGGCCTTTTCCTCGATGCCCTCGGCCGTGGTCTTCATGCCGAGTGCGCCGGCAAGGCTGATGATGGCCTTGATGAGTGCGACCTTGTCTGTGTCGCCGATCATGTCCTTGACGAAGCTGCGGTCGATCTTGAGCACGTCGATCGGAAGGGCCTGCAAGCTTGCGAGGTTCGAGAAGCCGGTGCCGAAGTCGTCCATGGCGACCGTCACGTCCATCGCCTGCAGCGCGGCGAGCAGCTGGCGGGTCTTGTCGGGGTCGCTGATCAGCGCGCTCTCGGTGAGTTCGATCGTGAGGCGTTTGCCGTCGATGCCGGAATAACGAAGCGCTTCCTCGACTGCACGCGGCACATTGTCGCGCACCATCTGTACCGGCGAGAGATTGACGTTCATCGTGATCGGGAGTTGTTCGCCGTGACGGCGGTCCCAGTCGGCGAGCGTTTGCGTGCATTCGCACAGCGCCCAGCGACCGAGCGGAACGATGAGACCTGATTCTTCGGCGACCGGGATGAACTCGACGGGTGAGACCTGCCCGAGCACGGGATCGTTCCAGCGCGCGAGCGCCTCGAAGCCCTTTACCGATCCGTCCTGGAGGTTGATGAGCGGCTGGAAGGCGAGCTCCAGCGTGCCGGCCTCGATGGCTTCGCGCAGGCGGTTTTCGACCGTGAAGCGCTTCAGCGCCTCGCGAAGAACATGGGCGCGGTAGACTTCGAGTGCGCCGGAGCGCTTCGCGCGCTTGACCGCGGCCTGGGCCTGGCGAAGCAGGTTTTCGGCATCGCCTTCGGCCTCCTGGGCGAGGGCGCAGCCGACTGCGACTTCGACGCTGATGAGGTAGGTGGAAAGCCTTATCGGCGATTCGAAGGCCTTGCGGATCCGGTCGGCGATCTGGAGAACTTCGGACAATCCATGTCCGACATGGGCGAAGATCGCGAATTCGTTGCCGCCGATGCGAGCAAGGATGTCACCGGCGCGCAGCACGGATTTCACGCGTCGCGCCACGGTGATGATGAGCTCGTCGCCCGCCATGGCGCCCAGTGACTCGTTGATGCGACTGAAGCGGACGAGATCGAGCGCAATCACGGCATAATGGGACCGCTGCACATCGCCTTCGGGGTCGTCGAGCTGGAGTTCGATCTGTTCGACGAAGCCGATTCGGTTGGGCAGCGAGGTGAGGCTGTCGGTGAGCAGCTCCTTGCGCAGCGTCGATTCGGCTTTGCGTTCGCTCGTACGATCGGTTGCGGCGAGGAGGAGAAGTGATTCGGATTCGTCGTTGCCTTCGACCCAGGTCAGCGAGCAGCTGTAGACACGCGCACCCAATTGACCCTGAAATTCGATCTCGAATCGGTCCGAGGGACGGTGCGACTGGAACATCGTTTCAGCCCGCTCGCGCCAGTCGAACTGGCGGTTCGCACGGCGCTCGACGACCGGCTGCGATCCTTCAACTTCCTCGAAAAACTGGCTGAATTCCTCGTTTTGTGCAAGGATTTCGATCGCATTTGCCGGCTGGTGGATGAGCGCTGCCGGATAGGGAAGGGCCCGCAATAGCGCGGCGTAGCCGCCCGCCGGCGCGTCCGGATGCATGCCGATGCGCTGGCCAGCCGGGCGCGCAGCCGGACGAGCATTCGTCGGCGCAGAATCGTTGGCGCTGTTCTTTGCGCGGGCTGTCATGCGGTCGGGCATAGCCGTTCCGTGGTAAACGAACGCTAAACCACAGATTTTCCGTGCGGCAGGGCATGTAACATCCCGGCCGCACGCATGTCTCATCTATGCAGAGGTCTAATCGAACCGGTTGTCGCGGGGGAAGCCGTTGGGCGGCATCCGCCCCGCCGCGCCACGCGCCGCGCGCCAGGGCAGAAGGTCGGTCTCGGTGCGTGTCCGGCCGCTGTCGCCGCCCATGGCCCAGCTGAGGCCCTGGATCATGACGAGGCTGGTCGCATCGGAGAGGCCGCCGTCCCTATAACGCTGGAGCGTAACGCCTTGACCACGCGTCATTTCCGGCAGTTCCGCGAGCGGGAAGATCACCAGCTTGCGATTCTCGCCGATCACCGCGACGGCATCGGCGCCCTCGATCAGCGGCCGCACGATCTTGAGCGTTGCCCCAGCCTTGAGATTGACCACCTGCCTGCCCTTGCGGGTCTCGGCGAGGATATCGGCCACCGGTGCGATGAAGCCGCGTCCGTCGCTCGCCGCAAGCAGCAGCTTGGCGTCGGCCTTCGCTGCGAGCAGTGCGACGATGGCGGTCTCATTGGCGAGATCGATCATCAGGCGCACCGGCTCACCGAAGCCGCGTCCGCCGGGCAGCTTGTCGGCGCCCAAGGTGAAGAAGCGGCCGTCGGAGCCGGCGAGCAGGACCTTGTCCGTCGTCTGGCAATGGAAGGCATAGGCCGGGCCGTCGCCTTCCTTGAACTTCCTTTCCAGCACAGTGGGATCCGAAGCTTGGAATTCACGTGACTTGAAGTCGCGG
>JADMIO010799953.1_pt1 | contig 53667 bp, 43 predicted proteins | sample 8958161 | NCBI WGS metagenome assembly JADMIO01 (sample SAMN16585339, study PRJNA669376) | soil metagenome | isolation source: Crop rotation soil | place: USA: Cullars Rotation, Alabama | collected 2011 | reverse complement strand
GCCGCGACTTCAAGTCACGTGAATTCCAAGCTTCGGATCCCACTGTGCTGGAAAGATAACCCGATAGATGTGTTACCTGTTCTTACACCTAAAATATCTTCCTGGGAGTACGGTGCAGCTGAAAAGCCAAGATCAAATCTCATCCATTTTATATTGGGAATTCCAAATTGAAAATTTACGGCCGGCTCAAAAAAGTAAAAAGTTTTATAATATAACTGTTCCAAAGAGAAAGACTGCAGTTCATTTGCTGTATATGAAGTTTGAATACTTCCGTAATGTACAAATGACGACCTTAAAATTACGGCACAGCGAAAATAATTTCCGGTAGTAAAATTAACTGCGGGCTGAAAAAAGAATCTTGTAACATTGCTGCTATGAAAGCGTGAGTAAGCAGTATTATTCATTTTCCCGTTATCATCAAAAGAAAATGTTCCAAAACCTACTCCTCCAAACAAATTCAGTACAATTGTTTTTTGCGGATTCAGTGAATAAAAATACCCGCCTCCAATGTCAAACAATTTCCTTTTATACTTTACAACAGATGTATCAAAAGGACTATTAATATTATAATATTGATAAATGTCTTTTTCTCTCCTGTTAAAATACCCGGCAGTTACGGCCCAATGATCAGAGACAGCAATTGCTCCCTGCAGATCAAATCCATTAGCCTGACCATCTGCCCCATCATCGCTGCTACTGGCCGAAACAGAATAGGAGCCGGTTAATTGGGATTGTGCTTTTTTAGTGAAGTATGGATTATTAGGAGGTGACGCTGAATAAATATATCTTTTTGATATACAGGAACTGAATAATGCGATTAATATGGCCCAGAATAAAATTGCAGTATTTCTCATAAAAGAGTTTTTATCAAGTTAAGAATAAGCTTAGAGAAAAAAAGCTACTATTATAATTTATGATCTTCGTCAATTTTACTTTGCATCTTTGCTTTCAATTTTTAATGGAGCTAAAAACAAAAAAGAGTTCTTATACCGGTATTGTACTGGCACTGGCCACCGTTATCATATGGTCAGGTAATTTTATAATTGCACGAGGTCTTTACAAACAAATACCACCGGTTAGCCTGGCTTTTTATCGCTGGGCTGTGGCTTCGGTAATTATTTTTTTCTTTGGATATAAAAATTTTATTGCGGAAAAAGTTATTGTTTGTAAAAACTGGAAATATTTTTTTTGGGTGACACTTACAGGAATTACATTATTCAATACATTTATTTATGTAGCTGGTCATACAACGACTGCCACTAACATGGCATTGATAGGCACTACTGCTGCCCCCATCTTCGCAGTCATTATTTCCGCTCTTTTTTTAAAAGAAACCATTACTCCCTTACGTATTTCAGGTTTATTATTTTGCCTTGCAGGTGTAGTGTTTTTAGTATCAAAGGGAAGTTTGAACACATTGCTTGCATTTAGATTTACAACCGGTGATGTATGGATACTGTTAGCTGCATTTGTTTTTGCTATCTATACAGTACTTGTAAAAAGGAAACCGGCAGGTATCTCACCGGTAACTTTTCTTTTTGTAATATTTATTGGCGGCACATTACTATTATTCCCTTTTTTTATTGCCGAAACTATCGTAATGCCTTCTGTAACGTGGGATAAAAATTTATTCTTTAGCATACTTTATCTCGGCATAGGCGCTTCAGTAATTGCATTCTTTTGCTGGAATGCTGCTATTGCAAGCATAGGTTCTGTGCGTACCGCACTATTTGGAAATCTTATTCCGGTCTTCAGTACCCTTGAGGCAGTGTGGTTGCTGCGAGAAACGATCACGCTGATTCACCTGGTAAGTGGAGTTTTAGTTATTACGGGGTTGGTACTTGCTAATGTGAAGAAAGCGCAGTTGTAAGAGGAAATTTTATATCCTGACAATTCATCGGTTTAAAAGTTATTTAATTTCTGTTTCTCTCAAAAGTTTATCATGTGCACATACAAGCGTTTTCACATTCAAGTTGAGAGCTTTAATTTTTTTCACAAAGTCTGCCGTTGTTATCTGCAAAGGTTGTTCGACGGGAACATCTGCCTGGAATAAAACTCCTTGCTTAGGGAACCATGTTATTAGAATTTGCCGGCTATGGGGTGTAGGTCCAATATTAAAAACAATACATTCATTTGACACATCTGTCATACTCCATCTTTTATAAACGGGTTGGGTTTTTGGAAGATGGAATGAATTATTTATTGAACCCGATGAGTTTTTACTCATTTCATTTATAAGTAAGGCTGCATCTTTTGTAGTTATTATAGTAGCGCCTTCTTCCACATAGCTAAGTGCGCCGCCTATATGGTCATTATGATGATGACTTTGTACAAGGTACCTGATAGGCTTATTGGGAATTATCTCTTTTGCTTTTTGAATTACATGCTTACTCACACTATTATCCAATGGCGCTTCAGTTATTAAAATAAAATTGCTAAACTCGGCAATGATAGCATGATAAGGCCCGCCGGGCCCATTAATATTCTCCATGAAGTAAAGTCCATCTCCTAATTTTTGTATCTCACCATATCTTGAATTACTTTGTCTTAATGAATATCCCTGCGGAACAGAAAATTCACTTGCAGGTATTTCAAATTCTGATCTAACTTTTGAAATAGTATAATTATTAGTGATCGTTCCATATAGCTTTGTGATTCTTCTGGCACTATATTTTTGCGGCACCATTATCTTCCCGGCCCTAACATAATTACTAAAATCAAATGTTTGAATACCTTTTACAAAAACAGGATCGTATACCGGCCTTTCGAGCCTTGCCAGTAAAAAATCCTTCTCATTTATATAAATATCAATGGTATCTAACAACAAATGATATGCTCTTTTACCATTAATGATTTCTTTATCTATGAACTTTAGTTTTGAAGTGTCTTTACTTCCGGACTCCAAAATGTAATGATAAAAAAGATGACGTGGATTTGGCAAACTTGTTACCGGCTCATACATTTTTAATGTCAGGTCCACATTATATCCTTTTCCATTATCAATAAAACTCTTAGTGTTATATACAAATCCAGGAGATGTATTGTAAGATTTATAAAATTCTTTTTTAGTGATCTTATCAACCCAAACATGCTCTATTGTTTTATAAGTTTCAAAGGGTGCAAACGGAACTAAAGATTGCAGTTCGTTTCTTCTTGTAGAAGTGGAAAATGTATAGGCAATTTTTAAAGAATCGGTAGTATATATTCCTCCATGAGCTTCATAACATTTTTTGATGATCTGACCGGCATATTCTCTAACCTGTGAATATACACATGGGGTTATTATAAGATAGTTCAAACAACACAATATGAATTTATTGAACTTTTTTACCTGAGAACAAAAGAGATATGGGATGCAAGAAATCATTTTTCTTATAAAAGAAATGGATTTATTCCGAAAATATTAGAATGAAATTAGCCTGATATAAATTCAAAGATCACGGAATTGGCGAGGCATAAGTCCAGTATATTTTTTAAATACCCTGTTAAAATGGCTCAGATCAGAAAATCCACATTGCATAGCGATGCTAAACAAATTGCTATTTGTTCTTTTTAATTCTTCTAAAGCTTTTTCTGTTTTTATCCTGCGCATATAATCACCAAGCGTGCAATTAAAATAACGGGAAAAGAACCGTGAAATAGTCACCGGATGCAGATCAAGCTGTATAGACAGTGTTTTTAATGAAAGCGTTTCATTCCATTGATCCCACAATGTTTCTCGTATCTTATTAACCCAACCGGGGTTAATCTTTATTTTACTATTATCCGGGTCGTACTGACATTCTAAAAGTAACTGCTCAACTGACAATTTACTTAACTCATCATTCGTACGGCTTTCACTCATCATTCTCAAAAGCGCCGTTCTTATAAACTTTTCCTCATGGCAAATATCCCGGAGTTTGATACCTTGATTGGAAAGCCATACCCTGTCAAATTCAACATTAAAATTCCTGGAACCATGTTGGTAATTAGTATTGCGATGCTGTTCATCAAAATCATAGTAAAGTAATTGAGCAGGTAAACATTCCTGCGATCGTTTTTTTCTTTCCTCGATAGAACCACCATTCAATATCAAAGTAAAATATGGGTTTTGATGGTAATGCCAGTTTGAAGCAAGTCCTTCCGGATAAACAGTTTCACTTATAGATACACCTTCGCAGGTAAAATACGTCCTAGTGGTTCCGAGAAATGTTCCTTTTTTAAAAATGTCCATAATTCAGAAATTTTTATAGGAATAAAACAGTTAACCGAAAAATTAAACTCTTTTAAAGAGAGTGTTCAACCGTCTGTCATAAAAAAGAAACAAGATTATTTTTTATCCAATTAAAAAGCAATAAAAAATTCTTCTTTGCCCAACCATTTAATTCGCCCACGCATCATACAACAATACCTTACTAAATTTATTTATTATGAAAAAATCTTTTGCCATTTATGCACTTACGGTTGTTACATTTTTTTCCTGCAACAAAGCAGGTGTTGACCAGGTTTCATTAACGCCGTCAACAACTATTGCTAATGTTGGACAAACAATTACTGTAACCGCAAATACTAATACAAATGCTATAAGCTGGTCGGTTAATCCATCAGCTACGGCCATCAAACAACTTTCTATCTCTACACAAAAAACCAACTATTTTACCTTCAGCAAAGCTGGACAATATTCCATTGGTGTACGTGCCCGGGATATTGCCTATGATTCAACACGTCATCAATCAATAGATTCATGCTGGAGAGCCGGTGGCGGTGATAGGGGTGGTTGTAAACGTGGCGTGGATTCTGCTTCAGTTACAATTACAGTTAAATAAGAAGAATATCTTATTCATATCATTCCGGTTTCAAAGGCTATTTAGGCGGAACTTCTTTAAGGAGCTGTGCAGGAAAGTGCGTCTTGGATTATAGGGTGAATCATAGGCCTATCATCATTAAAAACGTATATAATAAATGGTGGCAAAAAAAAGTTGAATAAAGCTATAAAGAATTCCAATGAAGATTTTAGTCAACTTCTTTCAGTCTGCCCAGCCCACTATTTTTTTCTCCACTCTAAAAGACCAAAATCAGATAACAACCTGCAAATCTTTCCATTTGTATCGTAGCCAATATAAGTAGCATAATGGCCATCACCTATGCCTGTAGTAAAGGCTGCTAAATTGTGCTGACCGGAAGTATACATTGCGAATCGCCAGGTATTATGATAATGCCTGTCCATTTCTTTCATTAAAGGACCATATAACCTGTCGTCAATTAATTTGTTTTTATCAAATACTTTTTTTGCCTCTTCATCAATAAAAATTCCTATCCCGCCATCTATGCCATATCCTTCAATCTTATCAATACCTACAGGTAAGAGCTTTTGCCCTTCTATTAAGGCTAACTCCCATTTTGCAACCGGTGCATCACTAAAGTTGATCCTGGCAAATGCGATCACTTCTTTATTATCCAATTTAGCAATTGAAAGCTGAACAGGGAATTCGCCTTTTGGAAAAGTTTGCGTAAAAGGAATACCATATTCATCAGTATGCAAAGGGTCGCAGGCAATAATATGTCCGCTTACAATTTTTATTTTTCCTATAGTTACTCCATAAACTTTACTGTTGGGATCATCTACCCTGATGTCAGAAGTATTTATTTTGGCAGTTGCTCCATTAATAAAAGCAGTCTCAAAAAGAGTAGGCACAGTAACAATATTTGCAGGTGAAGTTTGGATGGTATCAAGTTTTTCTGCAGATACTTTTAAAGATGCGTTACGGTTGAAATTTTTGCAGGAAAAAAATGTAACAATTATTATTAATGAGACCAGGCAATATTTCATGAAAGTTTATTATTAATTTTTTATGGTAAGAGATAGCAGGTTTTAATTCTTCCTTACAAGCTTAACAGTACTATCCGGGGCTAATTCAAATATCAATTGCGTAGACTTTGTAAACTGGCCAAAATATTTATGATCGTAGCTATAGAGCAGGAAGATATCGTCTTCAATTTCGTCTGGGTTTCCTAACATTTTTATTAATGAATCTTTTTTAACCTCTGACCACTTATAATTTTGGAGAAGATCATTTACCATCTGTTTCCGAAAAGTATAGCTATCACCATCCTTCATATTCCATTTCGTTCCATCAAATTTTATATCCGGTTTTGTCTCATCACTACTGCTGCAGGCTGAACAAAATAAGAGAAGAAATAGTAACAACTTAATTATTTGCATATTGAGTAAATTATTTATAAATGTTAGTAGAGTTATTTTTTACGACCCGGCGAAGGGTGTTCCAAAAATGCCTACGGCCAGCTCAGCCCAAACAAGAAGTAATACAATCAGTATAACTGTAATGATAGCTATCCTTTTTTTGGTGGTATTTACTTTTCTAAATACAAGCTCACATATGAGACCGGTACCCAACAACAGGGAACCCATAACAACAAAATCTGCCAGCTTCCAATCCACTTGATCTGTGAAGTGCATTGCTATTAATGGCACGGATAATATTAATGCTATACTAATTAATATGCCGATAAGTCGCTTGTTCTGTATTACCATAAGTAAAATTTTTTTTTAAAAAGTACTTTGAATTGCAAAGTAACTGAATGAAACTGATATTGCAAAGTTTTTTTGAAAAAAACTCAAAACGGAATTCCGGTAATTAAAAGGCAAATTAAAAAAGAGGAGTACGAATTTTTATAGGGAAGATAGTATTTTGCAGGAGTTATGATGGCCTCATTTTAAACTTTAAATCACTAATAATGCGCTGCGTTCCTGTAATTATTTTCTTGCTCCTTACTTCATCATATGTCCATTCACAATTGTATAAAGATGCTAAAGCATCCGTGGAAGAAAGCGTTAATGAAGTACTTGCGAAGATGACATTGGAAGAAAAAATAGATTATATAGGCGGTGTTAGAGGTTTCTATATCAGGAGCACTCCAAGGCTTGGATTGCCTGAAATAAAAATGACGGACGGACCTGTTGGTGCAAGAAATGATGGCAAAACAACTGCATATCCTGCATCCATTTTATCGGCAGCAACATGGGATACTGTTTTGGTGCACAGGTTAGGTGTTGCACTGGGTAAAGATGCACGGGCAAGAGGTGATCATATTTTACTTGCCCCAGGTGTAAATATTTACAGGGCACCTATGGGAGGCAGAAATTTTGAATACCTGGGTGAAGATCCTTACCTGGCTGGCCGCATGGCAGTGAATTATATTAACGGTGTGCAGAGCCAGGGAGTTGTTGCAACTGTAAAACATTATGCAGGTAATAACCAGGAATGGGATCGTAACAATGTAAGTTCTGATATAGATGAACGGACACTGCAGGAAATTTATTTGCATGCATTTAAGGCGGCTGTTACAGAAGCTAAAGTTGGCGCCGTGATGAATAGCTATAACCTTGTAAACGGCATACATGCTACACAAAACAATCACCTCAACAATGAAATTCTTAAAGGCGCATGGAAGTTTGACGGGATACTAATGTCGGATTGGGTAGCAACGTATGATGGCGTTGCAGCAGCACAAAACGGCCTCGATCTTGAAATGCCCTCTGCTGCTTTTATGAACCGCAAAAATCTTTTACCTGCTATAAAAAATGGGACATTATCAGAATCTGTTATTGATGATAAAGTGAGAAGGATACTCCGGATCATTTTCAGGTTTGGCTTTTATGATAAAAAACAATTAGACACATCAATAACAAGAGATAATACAGATAATGCTGCCGTTGCATTAGACCTTGCCAGGAATGGAATTGTATTATTGAAGAACAGCAATAATATTTTACCGCTGTCAAATAAAATAAGATCCATTGCAGTTATTGGCCCTAATGCCGATCAATATATAGCAGGCGGTGGCAGTTCTTATACCAATCCTTTTCATTCAGTTACTTTATTACAGGGAATAAAAAATATTGCAGGCGATACAAAAATAACTTACAGCGCAGGCGGCGTCGGTACAATGGAAGAACATGTTAATGAATCTGAATTTTATATTGCTGCAGGTTCTGCGGAAAAAGGATTAAAAGCGGAATATTTCAACAATCAAAATCTTGAAGGTTCACCTATAACAACTGTTACGGATAAGACTATAAATCATACCTGGGCAGGTAAGCCTGAAGTTACAGGCATTGGCGTTGATCATTTTTCCATTCGCTATACAGGAGTGATCCGGCCATCAAAGTCGGCCGTTTATAAACTGAGTGTAAGAGGTGATGATGGTTTTAGGTTATTTATAAATGATAAAAAAGTAATAGATCTGTGGAGTGATCATGCAGCAGTATTAAAAAGTACAACTATGAAACTTGAAGCAGGCAAAGAATATTCCTTACGACTTGAATTTTATGAGAACGGAGGAACTGCGCAAATAGCCTTTGCATGTTATAATGAAGTGCTGGATTTTGCTAAAGCCATACAGGCTGCTGCTGCAGCAGATGTTGTAATTGTATCTGCAGGATTTAACAGCATAAGTGAAGGTGAAGGCTCTGACAGAACTTTTGAATTACCCGAGTACCAGGATACATTGATAAATGCAGTTGCAAAAGCCAATCCCAATACAATAGTTGTATTGAATGCAGGTGGTAATGTCGACATGCACAAATGGCTGCCATCAGTTAAAGGGTTAATACATGCATGGTACCCGGGGCAGGAAGGCGGAACTGCGATTGCTGAAATACTTTTTGGAAAAGTAAATCCCAGTGGCAAGCTGCCTGCAAGCTTTGAAAAAAGATGGGAGGATAATCCAACATTTAAAAATTATTATGATGATGATAAAGATAAACGAGTGGCTTATAAAGAAGGATTGAACATTGGTTATCGATATTATGATAATAGCAATGCAAAACCTCTTTTTCCTTTTGGCTATGGTTTATCATATACCACCTTTCAATATTCTGATCTAAAGATAACAGGCAATGGCAAGAGCAATGTGCTGGTAAGTTTTACAATAAAAAATACAGGCAACTATGATGGTGCAGAAGTAGCGCAGGTTTATGTACACCAGGATAAAAATATTGTGGCAAGACCCTTAAAAGAATTAAAAGGTTTTACAAAAGTATTTTTAAAGAAAGGGGAAAGTAAAACCGTTACAGTGCCTTTAGCTACAGATGCATTTTCTTATTTCAAAGTTGATAAAAATGCATTTGGATATGACGCAGGCACGTTTAGCATATTGGTTGGCTCTTCATCTGCATCTATTCTTTTGAATGGTGAGGTGCAGATCAGGTAGATGCCGATGAAATTCTTTATTTAATTTCCGGCCTTTTTTGTTCTATTATTATGACATGAGAAAATACAAAGCACTTATCATGAATGATTATGAAGGCGCACCTTATGCTGAATGGATAAAGACGGGTGAAAAGACGATCGAAACAAGACACCGCTCATTTAATTACAGGGGTGATATTGTGATATGCTGCGGTAAAACAAATTCTGTAGGCAAAAATGCGGGCAAGGCATTGTGCATTGTTGAATTATATAAGATGCGTGACATGCAAAAAGGTGATGAAAAAGCTGCCGGTGTAAAATGCAGACCGGGTATAAAATCTTTTTTACTTAGAAACTGGCGGCACTTCAGTTACGATTTTGAATTTGCTCCGCAACGTGTTGCCGGCGCATGGCAAAGTATTTTTGAAATTACTCTTCCTGCTGATGTGAAAATAATTCCGAGGCCAGAGATTAAAGGTTTTGAAGAAGGAGAAGAATAAATTATTTGTGAGTTTACAATATCAGGAACCCATTGTGTAACGGAAGCGAATTCATATTTAATCTCTCACATAAAAAGGAATGTTAGCAGTTGCTACATTATTATTTCCGTCAGTAACATACACGAATAAACGATAAGCGCCCCCTTTGTCGGGGGCTTTCAAAGTTGCTTCACCTTTATCCCCCTTTCCTGTTAATAAATTTTCGATTGGCGTGGGCCTTTTTTCAAAATCACCGCCTTCACTCAACTGCGTTGGCTCCGGAAGCAGTTCCCACCTGTAAGTAAGTTTATCATTATCAGGATCTGCAGCCATTGCTAATACTTTGTAACTATTACCGATATTTAGATAAACATTATTTACTGCCTTGTTACCATTAATTTGCAAAGAGTAAATATGAGGAGCTTTATTTTTAGGCCATGTACCACTCCATAAATATTGCATCACATCAACCACTTCAGATTCTTCTCCTCTTTCCGTAAATAAACCATACCATGTGGGTGTTCTCTCCTGTTTTTGTCCCCACAAAAAAACATAGGAACCCAAACACCTGTCTTTATCTTTTTCTATTGAATATTCATAACGGCTTTTATACACCGCAGCTTTTTCGCTGCTGGTTTCTTCAATGGGAGATTTCCATTCTGTTGAAAGTCCTTCCCAATGGCCTGTGGGCCCCCACTCTGTTACCATGTAGGCCCCCTGCCATCCTGTATTTGTAACAGTTGCCGGTAAGGTTGCTAAACTTCCATAAGTATTAATAGATAGAAAGTTAATATCCGGGCATCGTTCCTTAATGTAATTAACCAGTTCTTTATTAACACCTGCCAATACAGTACAGGTAGGATGATTGGGATCTAAAGCATGTATCATTTTGGATATTTCATTTACGGCATCCCACACTTTAGGGTTTTTATATTGAAGATTTAATTCGTTTCCAATTCCCCAGGCTAACAAGGCCGGGTGATCTTTATATTTTAGGACTTCTCCCCGCAATTTTTCTAATTGATTTTTTATGGCTGCTGAATCATCATAATTAAAGCCATGCCTCTCACGGGCAACATCCAGTCCCAATAAAACGGTAAGCCCATATTTTTGTGCAGTGTCCAATACCACTTTTCCTTTATTACTTCCCCATGTACGTATGGAGTTGCCACCATAAGCAGCGATCCGTTCGGGATATTTACTGCCGCCTGCGCCTTTTACAAAATAAGGCAGACCGCCTCTTAAGAGTTGAAACCGGTTGTCCACTTTTTTTATTTCCACCTTAACGGGTTGGGTATTGCCAGCATTGTTTTGTCCGAATGTGCATGCCAGAAAAAATAATGATGCTATCAAAAAAAATGTTCTTTTCATACCCGGCAATTTACATTTTTTTGCACCTATGAGTTCAAAAAAAACTGTGGTTGCTAAAACAATAATCAGTGAAGAAATTTTACTTTCTATGATCCGGTGAATGGTGTTCCCATCGCTGGCGCAAGAAAATAATTAAAGGTGAGCACATGAAAGATTCTTAAAAAAAATATCTATTTTCAATAAAAAATTACCCATGAAAACATTCCTTATTCCTGTAGTAGTTCTTTTTATTATTTGTAATTATTCCTGCCAAAAAAACGAGGTTTCACAAAAAACTGCTACTGCAGCCGAACTGCAGTATAAATGGATATTAGATTCTATTATAGTTTATCAAAATGCCGATTTTACCGGGGGCAGGTTTGTTGGATATATCGGGAATAATACCCAATATTTCAATTTTACCAGTACAGGTAAAATATATGCATACGGAGGGGTTCCTACCCCGTCGTATGATACTGCTGATTATACATTGTTGCCGGATAATAATATCTTAACATACTCATATGTGCGTGGTGTAAGATTATCTAAACCGGATACATTCTCAATACGAACACTTACTCCAACATCTTTAGTGCTCAGGTTTAGAAATGTGGTAAATGAATATGGAAAGTATTCTTTTCACCGGTAAAAGAAAATACAAAAATTTTAAGTAAGTCGGAGGCGGTCTTTGAAAGATTGCAAGAAGCAATTACGATAGTTAAAAAAATAATCTAATTATCATCTTGCTTTATATCTAGAATGTTTATAGCTACCACCAACTTCGCAAATTGTTTATTCTTTCCGAACTTATCCCTTCTACATTCATCATGTAATCATTAATATTTTGCCCTTTGCTGGCGCAAGTATGCAACTATGATTTTGTGCCTAGCGTATTTGTGCCTTGCAAGATGTTTGAATTTAAAGTTTTAGGTTTATAGATTATTAGATGGCACAAGTACGCTACGCTTTGGGCCAACGTGAGATAAATATAATGGATAGTTTAGATCAATTTTTAATTGAAAAATACACCCGGAAGTATGCAGATATGTTCGTTAACACCTGGAGGATATGGTAAAGCAAAACAATTTTTAAAAGATGTTTGGAATGGGCTATTCGGTAAAAGTGAGGACGAGTTTTTACGCAATTATTTTAATGATCCCGACACATTAAAAGACCTCGATGATGTTCAGAAAACCTATTTAAATAATAAGGGAACCTTTTTAATTGCCATTGAAGATGACAAAATTATTGCTACCGGTGCACTTGTAAAGGTTAATGAAGATGTTTGTGAACTCACACGTATGTTTGTACACCCCGATCATCGCAGGCTGGGGATTGCCAAAGCAATAAGTAATTTGTTATTGGAATTTGCAGAACAAAATGGATACAAAAAAATAATCTTAGGAAGTAACAGGCAATTAATCGCATCTCATAACTTGTATCGAAACCTGGGGTTTAAAGAAATAGATCCTTCCACAGCAGAGATAGGTAAGTATGCCATTTTTATGGAAAAGGTTTTAAACAATCAATGAAACTTTTGATGACTGGATAACATTTCAAGGATCACTTTTAGCCGCTTTTCTCTTGTCTCAGGTTTTTTGGCGGTTTGTAAACGCCAGACAATGGCAAATTTGTTGGTTTTGTTCAGCGTATCAAAAAATGCTTTTGCTTTTTTATTTTTAGAAAGTTGTTTTACCAGGTCAGCAGGAATTTGCATGGTGCTTTGGGCATCGTAAGCTCTCTCCCACCTGCCATCCGCTTTTGCTTTTTCTACTTCTTCCAAACCGGGAGGTTTCATTTTACCAAGTGAGGTAAGGCGTTCAATATTCTCAGTATTTCTTTTACTCCAAATACTTTTTGCACCACGTGGCGTAAATTTTACTAACCATGATACATCATCATATTTATCCGCCTGCCCGTCGATCCAGCCATAGCAAAGGGCTACATCCAATGCTTCTTTATGAGTTATCGTTTTTTCACCTGAATCTTTTTTGAAGTACCTCATCCAAATGCCTTTTACTTTATTATGATTCTTAGCAAGCCATTTTTCAAAAGCAACCGTTGTTTTAAAAGAGAGAACTTTGTATTCAGCAATTTCAGAAGATTTCATTTAGTTGATTTTGTAAAGCAATTTAAATGTAAAGATTGTTATTCGCTGGCTAAAGCTCCTGGCTACTTTGGCTTATTTAAAATTTGCTGCAGGTAATTTTGGAAATTATTATATCCATTGTTTTCGGGATGTTCAAGATCTATCATTTCTCCATTTCCTGTATCAAAAATTTGCCAGTTGTGGATTTTTGAAAGCTCTATTAATTCGAAAAGCGCTTTTTCTCCGTAAAGATTAAACAACATAGTTCCTACAAGTTCATCATTCGTAAAATAATTTATAGAATAATTATCTCCTATAATTTCCCTATGATTATCATCAACACGTATGTTTTTAAAATGACCTTCCAAGATTGTATTAAAATCTACAGGCACAAATAAACCTTGATCAACTTCTTCAATCGAGGTTATTTTTTGCTTTGAATTAAAAATTATTATGTCCCAACTCATTTCAAAATTTAAAGTGCTATTATAATTATTGTTTTTTGAAAGTACGATAAGTCTTCGTTACAAATGAAGACTAGATGGGGGTGCATTAGATTATCTTTTAAATCTAATTGAATCGAGATTTGATTCTTTAATTTCTTCTAAGCTCATTTTAATTTCTCGGTCATAATAGTTTCTTTTATCATAGGCAGTATGAAACGAATACGACGTATCTAATACTTTGAAAGTTTTCAAGTCTGCGCCTTTGATAATTCGTCCTCTATAATAACAGTAATTTTTATCCTTTGCATGTATTCCACTTTCTAATACCCTAAATGTTTTTACATCTGCATTCCAATTTATATTTATCGAGCCACCATCAGACATTGAACTAAAGTCATAAATATGATTTTTGTCTTTGAAATAATAAGCTCCCATGATCTGAAATGTTGAAGTATCTATCACGCTGTTCATATTCTTACCGCCGTTATTAATCGTGTCTGATAAATCGGCATCATAGACAGTTGTAAGATAGACATCAATTGGTTTATCGAATCCATATGAATAATCAATGGCTTTATAAGCAAGAATGCCTGTGTCATTTATATAAAGTCCGCAATGGAGCTTTTTAAAATTTGAAGTATCTCGTGAAATGGTACCAAAGGAATTTATTTCATGTAAAGTGGAATCAACAGTCCGTATATATGCATTTGATTTGTTTTCTCTAGCTCTTTCTAAACAACTTGCCAGACATAAAGTACATACAATAAAGAGATAGAGTTTCAGGAGTTATATTTTTAATGAGATGCGGAATATATTAAGTTCCATATAATTTATGCTTATTACAGAGCTAATCTTCGCTCATTCCACTGAGTAGGTGATTTTAATTGGACTACTTTCGTCTTCTTTCAGTTCTGGAATTAGGGTACATCTACTTACATTTTCATATTTTGGGTGACATCTTATGGCCGTATTAGTTGCAAATTCAAGTGCTTCACTAACTGAAAGTATTCGATTGTTATAGGGATGACAACCTTCGCAACATCCGTACGACAGAACTTTAATACCTATCAGTTCATCGTAGGCCAAATCCATATACTTCACTTCATGTTCAAACTGAAGTCCTTGAATTTTTCTAGCATCCTCATGTTCAAGCTTCAGAAGATATGCCATCTGCTTATATGTGTCACTTGTTTTGTTATAGAAATCTTTTAATGTGATGCTTTCTTTTTGTAATGATATTGCAATCTCTGCCAATATTTTTTGAAAAATTTGCCAAGCATAATCTTCAATAGATTCTTTTTTATCGTAAAATGCTTTTAATACTTTTTGTGTGACACCGTATTTTTCGAAATAATATCCGAAATCTTCAATTAGAGATTTCATTGTGAGTTTCATCTTTTTCAAACTGTTATAAATAGGCTACAATCTAATAAAAATTATAGTTCCTTATTTATTTTATGTCCACCTGCGTATATACCCATAAGATCTACGTCATTGCGAGGAGGTACGACGAAGCAATCTCATATTACTGCAACGGGTTTATAAAGTAGTACTGCATAAAATAATTGTTAGATTATTATAAGATTGCTTCGTCGTCGTACCTCCTCCTCGCAATGACGTTACTCCGTTTATTTTGTTGATGGATATTCTTTCGCTCACAGGCTGCCGGATAGTAGCGGAAAGCCTGGTGAAGGTTTGTGAGTTGGCTCTGCACCGGACTTGCAGCGAATAGCCGGAACTGAAGTTAAAAAATGAGCAGAAGTACACAGCCCCAAATTATTCAGCATTACATCTTTATTCAGGGGATTGCCACGTCGCAGGCAAACTCACAAAATCTTTTTGCTCCTCGCAATGACGGAGACTTCAGCATTCAATGACTAATGACCTAATGACTCAATGACTTTATTGATCAATGATCATTGAGCGGTAAACCGAGGCGCTGGTAGTCTTTCCAGTTGAGGTATTCGGGGGCAACGCGGTGCTCTACCATAGTGATGCAATCGGTAACGGGGCACATGAGCTGGCAAAGGTTGCAGCCTACGCACTCTTCTTCTTTTATTGCATAGGTGTTGTACGGGTTGCCTTTGGTGATGCTGATGGATTGGTGCGATGTGTCTTCACAGGCAATGTAACAAAGCCCGCAGTGAATGCATTTGTCCTGGTTGATGTTTGCAACGTGGTGGTAGTTGATATCGAGGTCTTCCCAATGTGTGAGTGTGGGTACGCTTTTGCCGATGAAATCATAAATGGTTTTGAAACCTTTTTCATCCATCCAGTTGTTGAGGCCTTCGCAGAGGTCTTCAATGATGCGGAAGCCATGCTTCATGGCGGCGGTGCAAACCTGCACTGTTGTTGAGCCGAGGAGCATGAACTCCACTGCATCCTTCCAGGTGCTGATGCCGCCGATACCACTGATGGGAACTTTGTTTGTTATTTCATTTTGAGAAATGGTTGCCAGGAATTTTAATGCAATAGGTTTTACTGCCGGCCCGCAATAGCCACCAAAAACACTTTTACCTGCAACATAAGGATTGGGAACAAATGTATCAAGATCAATTCCTGTAACGGACTGAATGGTATTGATGAGTGAGAGTGCGTTGGTACCTGCCTCCACAACTGCTTTGCCTGTTGGCACAACGGAGTGAACGTTGGGTGTGAGCTTAGTGATGACAGGAATGTGTGCGGCTTCCATCACCCACTCTACTACCATCTTTGCAATTTCAGGATCCTGGCCAACGGCAGCGCCCATGCCTCTTTCGGTCATGCCGTGTGGGCAACCGAAGTTGAGTTCGAAACCATGTGCACCTGTGTCTTCAACTTTTTTTATAAGCTCATGCCAACTTTGTTTATCATTATCCGCCATGAGGGAGACAACCATGGCACGGTCAGGAAAAAGTTTTATGCACTCTGCAATTTCTTTAAGGTTTATTTCTAATGGTCTATCGCTGATGAGCTCAATATTATTAAAGCCCATCACTCTTGTGTTGTTGAAGTTTACTGCAGAGTAACGTGAGGAAACATTTTTTACCTGGCTGCCTAATGTTTTCCAAACCACACCACCCCACCCTGCTTCGAAGGCACGGAGCACATTTATTTTTTTATCGGTTGGCGGAGCTGATGCTAACCAATATGGGTTAGGTGATTTTATGCCGAGGAAGTTTGCGCTGATATCTGCCATGGTATTTTTGTTGATGGTTATTTTTTTGTTGAGTAACCCTCCTGTCATCCTGAGTTTATCGAATGATTGCTGGGCAATTTACAACTGCTGAACATTTATTCTTAGATCATCAAGGCTTCGATTAACTCAGCCTGACAACTTTATAATTTTACTATCCTTCAACAAACGAAGGTTGACACTCTGCTGATGGTTGTCATCCTGAGTTCATCGAAGGATTGCCGGGCTTTGTTTTGAAGCTGATGATTTAGCCAACTGCTGAATCTTATTCCAGTCTTCCTTAAATAATGCCTGTTTCTTTTTCCTTGACCATCCTTTGATTTGTTTCTCCCATGCTATCGCTTGCATTACATCGTTAACCTCTATACAATATTTTAGTTCTACTGGTCTTCGTTTATAAGTATAGCATGTTTCGTCAAAACCTGTGTTGTGTTCCCATAATCTTCTTTCGTAATCATTGGTTATTCCTGTGTAATAACTTCCGTCTTTACATTCAACTATATAGACATAATAGTGATGACCAGGCTTCATAACTATTTTTAACTTTAGAATTATTCATTTAGCATTTGTAATTCCATTGAGCAAGGCTTCGATAAACTCAGCCTGACAGCTCTCTACGAATTCAAAAATTTTAAGATCGCCGCAGCGCCATCCTTCCCCGCCTGCACTGCATCTACCACTTCTTTACCTCCATTCACTGCATCGCCACCGGCGAAAACGCCTTTGATGTTTGTTGCTGCTTTTTCTTTTACAACGATTTTTCCTTTATTATTTTCCAAACCATTTTGTTCAACCAATTCCATGAAAGGGCTTTGGCCTGTTGCTTTAATTACCATGTCGCATTCAATGGTTACTGTTTCTCCTGTCCGAATTGGAGCAGGCTTTCCGGAAAAATCGGGTGCACCGAGTTTCATCACATCACAAACCAATGCTTTTACTTTTCCGTTTTCTCCTGCGATGGCAATAGGCGCTGCAAGCCATTGGATCTTGCAGCCATCGAGCATGGCAATATCCAACTCAACCTGTGTGCAATTTTTTTCTGCTTCGCTGCGGCGGTAGACCATTGTTACTTCTTTGGCACCCAGTCGCTTTGCTTGTGTGGCTGCATCAATTGCCGTCATGCCCATACCGATTACTGCTACCTTATCTCCTACTGGAACATTGGGATAACCCTTCGTTCTAACATCATAAATAAAACTGATGGCATCTTCAACACCGTCCAGTTCTTCACCGGGAATATTTAATTGGTTGGCTAAGCCCACGCCCATTCCTAAATAGACAGCATCATAATCTTTTTGCAGGTCAGCAAGTGTTATATCTTTTCCTAAGCTATGGTCGTATTTAATTTCAATACCACCAAGTGAGGTAATAAAATCAACTTCATCCTGGCAGAACTTAGGCGTTACTTTATAGGCTGCAATTCCATATGTCATTAATCCTCCGCCTTTACTTTCTTTTTCAAAAACGGTTACATCTACACCCTCACGTGAAAGTACATGAGCACATGAAAGTCCGGCAGGCCCTGCGCCTACGATGGCAACTTTTTTACCATTGGAAGATTTACGCTCAAAGAGTTTCAATTTATTTTCTATGGCAGGCTGTGTTGACCAACGTTGCAACTTTGCAATTTCAATAGGCTCTTCATGCAATAAATTATAGACGCATGCACCTTCACATAATTTTTCTACAGGACAAACTCTTGAGCATCCCCCGCCAAAAATGTTTGAAACAAAAATGGTGTGGGCAGAGCCTTTGATATTATCAGTTGTGATCTGCTTAATGAATTTTGGAATATTGATAGATGTAGGGCAAGATTTTGTACATGGTGCATCATAACAAAAAATGCAACGGTTGGCTTCTACCAATGCCGCTTCTTTATTCTCAAACGGTGGATGGATATCGCTGAAGTTTTTAGCGTAATCTTTTTCCGGTAACCTGTTATTTAAAATTGCCATGCTGTAAATTAAAATTCATTATAGGTTCAACTCCTACGGAGTTGTGTAACTTCTTTTAATGTGTTTCTACAAATATTAAACCTCTACGAGGTTTTGAATAAAGATTAAATCTAAGTTCTCTTTAGGGAGAGAGAGGTTTACAGCTCTACCAATTTACCATACGTTTCTGGTCGCCGGTCTCTGAAGAACTGCCATGTGCTTCTTACTTCTTCAATCATATCAAGATCAAAATCTGCGATAAGCAATTCATCTTTATCTTCTGAAGCCTGCGCAAAAATTTGTCCACGTGGATCGACGAAATAAGAGGAGCCGTAAAATTTACCAAGGTTCCATGGTTTCTCTTCACCAACACGATTTATGCAGCCCATAAAATATCCGTTGGCTGCAGCATGTGCCGGTTGCTCCAGCTTCCATAAATATTGTGACAAACCTGAAACTGTTGCTGAAGGATTGTAAACGATCTCTGCACCATTTAAACCTAAACATCTTGCCCCATCAGGAAAGTGGCGGTCGTAACAAATATATACACCGATCTTGGCATACTTAGTCTGGAACACAGGATAGCCAAGATTTCCGGGCTTAAAGAAAAATTTTTCCCAAAAGCCACTCGTATGCGGAATATGATTTTTTCTGTATTTCCCTAAGTAAGTTCCGTCAGCATCAATTACTGCTGCGGTATTGTATAAAACGCCTGCCTGTTCTTTTTCGTAGATCGGAACAACAATTACCATGTTGTATTTTTTTGCATACTCTGCAAGGCGTTCTGTTGTTGGTCCCGGAACGGCTTCTGCACAGGCATACCATTTTTTATCCTGCCCCGGGCAGAAATAAGGTGTATTAAAAATTTCCTGGAGGCAAAGAATTTGCACTCCTCGCTTTCCGGCATCTTCAATGTACGGGATATGCTTATCATACATAGCCTGCACAATTTCATCAATGGTTCCTTCACCTTCTGTTTTGGGAAGAGACATTTGTATAAGACCTGATTTTACTATTCTTGGCATGTTGTATCGTTTGGTTTATAAATGTTTTTGTTATCATCAATCCTAAAAAAACTGTCATCCTGAGCTTGTCGAAGGATTGCTGAGTATTAATCTAATCCTGAACCTTGTTCTTAGCTGATCAAGGCTTCGCCGGGCAGCCTGACACACTCTAATACTTTGAAGCGCCCTAAATATTTTGAGAAACTTTATTCCTCTTTATAAATTTACCAAATCCTTTCTTCACTTTGCATTCATTATTTTCAATTGCAACTTCACCTCTTAGTATAACAGTTTTTACTTTTCCGGTTAACTCCCACCCCTCATAACCACTGTAATCAACATTCATGTGATGGGTCTTTGCCGAGAGCGTATGCTTTTCATTCGGATCAAAAATTACGATGTCTGCATCACTGCCCACAGCAATTGTTCCTTTGCGGGGAAACATGCCAAAGATCTTTGCAGGATTGGTGCAGGCAACTTCAACATATCTATTTAATGTGATCTTATTTTTTGCAACGCCTTCACTAAACAATAATTCCATCCTGTTCTCAATTGCAGGATGTCCATTTGGTATTTTAGAAAAATCCTTCTCCCCCATTTTCTTTTGCTCCCACATAAAAGGACAATGATCTGTGGCAACAACATTTATCAAGCCCTGGTTAATGCCAGCCCATAACGTTTCCTGATCTTTCTTTTCTCTCAATGGAGGACTCATTACCCATTTGGCGCCTTCAAAATCTTTTTCATACAACGATGCATCAAGAATTAAATATTGGATGCATGTCTCAACAAAAATATGCTGGTTCCTTTTGGTAGCATTGCGAACGGCATTCAATGCACCTTCACAGGTAAGATGAACAATGTATCCCGGGCAGCCCGTATAATTCGCCATATCAACAAAACGCTCTGATGCTTCTGCTTCTGTTACTTCGGGTTGGGATAAGTAATGATACAGCGGAGATAACTTTCCTTCTTCCCTGTGCTTTTGAATAAGATAATCTATCATGTCTCCATTGGTTGCATGAACATTTATTAAACCTCCATTTGCTTTTACTTCTTCCATCAAGCCTATCATCTGCCTGTCATCTATCATCAATGCACCTTTGTAAGCCATAAAAGTTTTGAAAGATGTTATGCCCTCTTCTTCAATAAAATGTTTTATTTCTTTTTTAGTGTCGTCATTAAAATCCGTAACCGCCATGTGGAAACTATAATCACCAACGCAATTATTATCACTTCTTCCTCTCCATTCATCTAAGGCGGATTGCAGAGAATTACCCTGCCTCTGTAAAATGAAATCGATCACCATTGTTGTACCGCCAAATAAGGCAGCCCTTGTTCCTGTTTCATAATTGTCAGAAGAGAATGTTCCCATAAAAGGCATATCCAGGTGCACATGCGGATCAATGCCCCCCGGGAAAACTAATTTTCCTGAAGCATCAATTTCTTTATCGGCTTTTACATTTATGTTTTTGCCGATGATAGAAATAGTTTCGCCTTCGATAAAAATATCAGCGATGTAATCTGCATCAGCAGTGATTATTCTTCCGTTTTTAATTAATACAGTCATTTTATTTTTTTTACCGCAGAGAACATGAGTTAAAAAGAATTAGCGCAGAGCCTCTGCGAAATCTCTGCTTCTCCTGTTCTCAGCGGTGGAAGTTCTCATCATTAAAATATAACTTATTCCTGAAACAAAAAAGCCAACAAACCATGCATAATTATACAGATGCGAAACCCATTGGGGAAATGCATCCTGTGATATTACTTTTATTGTCAATAAAAATCCCGGAACATTTGGAAGAATACCCAATAACAATGCAATTATTGCACGATTATTAAATCCATTATTAAATGTGTACAGACCTTTGTGTTGATATAACTCATTTGTATTTAATTGTTGCTTTCTTATAAAATAATAATCAGCTATCATAATTCCGCCAACAGGTCCGAGTAAACTGGAATACCCGACGAGCCAGGTAAAAATATACCCAGATGGATCTGCAATTAATTTCCACGGAAAAATACAAATGCCGATAATTCCCGTAATAAACCCACCAGTACGAAAATTAATTTTCTTAGGAGCAAGATTAGCAAAATCATTTGCAGGGCTAACAATGTTTGCTGCAATGTTGGTGGCAAGCGTTGAGATAGATACTGCTATCATTGCAATGCTTACTAATAATTTACTGCTGAATTTTCCGGCAAGAATTAATGGATCCCAAATGGTTTCTCCATAAATAATTATAGTAGCTGATGTAACAACAACACCGATGAAAGAGAACAATGTCATAGAAGATGGTAAGCCAATTGCCTGACCGTTTATCTGTGCCTTCTGGCTTTTTGCATAGCGTGTAAAATCAGGAATGTTTAAAGAAAGAGTTGCCCAAAAACCGATCATCCCTGTTAATGCAGGAAAAAAGAAATCCCAGAAAGCCGCATTGGTAGCGAATTTAGAAGGTTGTTCTAGTATCGGACCCAAACCATTACCGGCGTCGATAGCCCAAAATAAAAGTGCCAGTGCAGCAATCGGAAGAAAGAATGCTTTAAAGACCAATAACTTTTTTATGCTCTCCACACCAAGATAAACAACGAACATATTTAAGAGCCAAAACAGGAAGAAACAAATTGCCGGGCCCGTTTGCAAACCAAATGAATCAGGAAATACTTGCGGTAAAGTTGCAAGAGATGGTATCCACAATTTCATCATCTGATAAATTGCAAATCCACCGATCCATGTTTGAATACCAAACCACCCACAGGCAACAATTGCCCGTAGCATTGCAGGAATGTTTGCACCTCTTACACCAAAACTTGCTCTTGCAAACACAGGAAATGGGATCCCATACTTAGCACCTGCATGTCCATTTAATATCATTGGAATTAAAACAACGGTATTACCAATAAAGATGGTGAGTATCGCCTGCCACCAGTTCATTCCGCCACCAATTAAAGAACTGGCAAGCATATAAGTTGGAATGCATAAACTCATGCTTATCCAAAGGGCTGCATAGTTCCATGTATTCCATGTACGCTTATTCTGAGGGATAGGTGCAAGGTCTTCACTGTAGAGGGAAGATGATTTGATGTCAGTTTGGTTTTGGTTCAAGGCTAAATTTTTATACGAATAAAAATCCTATAATCTTTAATCCAATTAATCCTGGTTCAGACAATTAAATCACCGGTATATATTCATCAGCGATAGAAATAGCCTGGTCAATTATGGCAAGTCCCTCATCTATCTGTGCCTTTGTGATACATAAAGGCGGAGCAATAAAAATATAATTCCACCTTACAAAAGTGTACATACCTAACTCTTTAATTTTGGCGGCAACCTTATTCATAGCAACCATTTCATCAGGCTTTGCATTGAATGGCGCCATTGGCTCCTTTGTTTTTTTATCTTTTACCAACTCAATACAACCAAGTAAGCCTGTATTCCGCCAATCGCCAATAGTTGGATGTCGTAAAGCCATTTCTGCTATTCTTGCATCCATATATTTTCCCATTGCAACAGCATTCTCTATAAGATTATCATCTTCATATATTTTTAGAACTTCCAGTGCGGCGGCACAACAAACAGGGTGTGCTGAATAAGTAAGCCCTAAAGGCAAGACGGCATCGTCATACTTTGATGCAATTTTATCAGTAACCTGCAGACAGCCAAAGGGCAAATAACCACATGTTAATCCTTTAGCCATAGCGATCATATCAGGAATGATGTCATGGTTCTCAAAGCCAAACCATTTACCGGTGCGTCCCAGGCCACTCATCACTTCATCCATTATCATTAATATTCCATGCTTTTCTGTTATCTCTCTTACAGCTTTTAAATAACCTTTGGGGTATTGCAAGCAACCTGATGTTCCTGATTCTCCTTCCAGTAAAACGGCGGCAATATTATTAGGTCCCTCGTATGCGATAAGTCGTTCAAATTGTGCAACTGATTCTTTCAATAAATTTTCTTCGCCATATTCCCAGCGATATAAATAGGGAAGGTCAAAATGTACAAAGTTGGGCGACTGCTGTGCATCAACCGGCAATTTCCTTGGATCGCCTCCTGCAGAAATAACACCCATCGTTGCGCCGTGATATGATTGATAGCGTGTAAGTATTTTATGTCTTCCTGTATATAATCTTGCCAGCTTAATCCCATTCTCAATGGAAGTAGCGCCGCATAAAGTAAAGAATGATTTGTTGAGATCACCGGGACATATCTCTGCTAATTTTTTTCCAAGATCACCTCTTGCTTTTGTAACACAGCTTGGCGTAACATATGCCACTTCCTGCATTTGCTTAACTACTGCGTCTGTTACACGCTGGTCGCCATGACCAATGTTTACATTCATCAAGCCCGAAGAAAAGTCAATGTATTTCTTACCATCATAATCATATAAGTAAACGCCTTCGCCATATTTTACGGCAATAGGATTTGTACCTTTTTGTTTACTCCAGGAAAACAAAGTGTATTCCTGGTTATTATCAATTATTTCTGCAGCCTCGCTTTTGTGTGGGATTATTTTTTCAAGAATGCTCATAGTATATTTTAATTTGATCAAATTAATTCTTAAACCCTATTCTTTTCCTGTTCTTCCAAGCGTTTTCTTTTAATTCTTTTTCTGTTTTATCATCGAGCAGGTTTTCAATTGCTTCATAAATTTTATTAAGCTGAACATCATGTTCGCCTAAATGATCTTTTAAATTTTCTATCTGTTCAACTATTTCATTGTATTGAAGTGCATTTTTCTTCAGTTCAATAAATGCCCTTACAACAGCAATACTCATTTTAATTGCACGTTCACTTTTTAAAACGCTGGCAAGCATAGTTACGCCATGTTCGGTGAAGGCATAAGGTGTTATAGCGGTATTTCTTTTGGTTTGTGATGCGGTCGCAATTTGCGACCGCATAGTTTTACTATTTTGAAGATCAATTCCTTGTGCAGATGCGGTCGCAAATTGCGACCGCATAAAAATCCATTCTTTTGAAGTAAGGCGAAACATAAAATCTTTAGGAAAGCGATCAATATTTCTTTTAACCTGTTCGTTAAGTCGCTTTGTTTCTACTTCGTATAAAACTGCCAGATCAAAATCCAGCATCACTTTTTGATCACGGATGATGTAAATCTTATTAACGATCCGCTCTTCAGGAATTAGCTTGATAATATTTCGTTTTGATTTTGCCATTAGCTGATGAGGTCACAAAATTGTGACCGTAAAAATTAACTCATCCAGTTCACCCCTGCCTCAGGATTCCATTTGGTTGTCGACTTCTTAAGTTTTGTCCAGAATTCAATTGAGCTTTTACCGGTTATATCACCAACACCAAACTTACTTTCATTCCATCCGCCAAAACTAAAAGGCTCACGGGGAACAGGTACGCCAACATTCACACCTATCATACCTGCGCTTGCATGATCAATAATATATCTTGCTGCACCACCATTTTGTGTAAATACACTTGCTGCATTTCCATAAGGGTTTGCATTTTCGATCGCCAATGCTTCGTCAACAGTATTGGTCCGCATGATACTGATAACCGGACCAAAGATCTCTTCTTTGGCAACAGACATTTCAGGCTTTACATAGTCGATAACAGTTGGTCCTACATAAGTTCCGTTTTCTTTGCCTTCTACTTTTGTATTTCGGCCATCTACTAAAATTTTAGCGCCATCATTTTCTGCTTCGGTAATATATCTTTCAATTCTTTCTTTTGATTCTTTATTGATGACCGCACCTAAGTTTTTACCGGGAATTATTTTTCTTGCTTCATCACAAATTTTATCAATAATGCTATCCACGTTTCCAACTCCTATCATTGCTGATGCTGCCATACAACGCTGTCCTGCACAACCACTCATGCTTGCAGCAACATTTTGCGCTGTCATACCCGGGATGGCATCAGGCAAAACCATTAAATGATTCTTAGCACCACCAAGCGCTAAACATCTTTTATAATTTGATGTTGCTCTTTGATAAACAATTTTTGCAACGTTAGTGGAGCCAACAAAACTCACAGCCTGTATATCCGGGTGGTCGCAAATGCCATTCACAATTTCAACATCACCATGAACAACATTAAAAACGCCATCAGGCAATCCTGCTTCTTTTAGAAGTTCTGCTAATTTCCCAACACACAATGGAACTTTTTCCGATGGTTTCATAATCATACAATTTCCTAATGCAATTGCATTTGGCAACGTCCAGCAGGGAACCATTGCAGGAAAGTTAAAAGGAACAATAGAAGCAACAACTCCCAATGGCACATGCTCTGTTCTGCATTCAACGCCACGGCTCACTTCCAGAATTTCTCCTGTAACTAATTGCGGTAGTGAAGTTGCAAACTCGGTGAGCTCTATACATTTTTCAATTTCAGCAATTGATTCCCCAATTGTTTTTCCATTTTCCTCTGAGCACAACTCAGCCAGTTCCTGCAAATTCTTCTCTAATAAATATTTAAACCTGAAAAAAACCTGTACCCTGTCTTTAATAGGTGTTTTACTCCAGTATGGAAATACTGCTTTTGCTGCTCTTACTGCTTCATCCAGGTCAGAGAAGGTTGACATAGGAACTTCTGAAAGTTTATTACCATCAATAGGAGAAATGACCTCCATTTTTCTTCCGGAAGCGCTGGTAGCAAATTCTCCTTTAATATAATTTTGAACGGGCTTATATTTCATTTAAAAGATTTGTTATGAATAAAAAAACAACCGAAAATGTAAGACAATTTCTTCAATAAAGGTAATGAAGCTTACAGGTTATTCCGACATTGTTTTAGATGATTGACATTAATAAGTATGCAGATTGACATCATTTTGGGCAAATAGATACCCTCATTTACTCTAAAATCAAAATGATGGTATAAAGACCCTGTGGCAAGGATTTTGCAACCTGTTGAAAAATAATTGTGGATGAAATCCATTATTTTCATATATGCTTATCAAAAAACTATTCAATTGTGCTCTTGCATCCCTGATATTACTTAGTTACCTGGGCTGCGACTCTCAAAAATCATCTAAACCATTACCTACTCCACCTTTATATGATCTGAATAATCCTACGGTATTTACACTTCCCATTGGATTAGGTGAAATTTCAGGAATTGCCTATTACCCCACAGATAGCAGCGTATTTGCCATTATTGATGAAGCAGGCATATTTTATAAGATATATTTGGGCGGCAGTAGGGTAATAAAAAAATGGACATTTGATAAACGTCGTGATTTTGAAGATGTCGTAAGGAAAGACAGTATCTTTTATTTATTAGTAAGCAATGGCGATGTAGAAATATTAAGATTCTCAGGAGATTCAATTCTTACTGATAAAAGCAAACTGGCAGACGCCAGCAAAAAAGTAAATGAATTTGAAACGCTGTATTATGATGATTCCCTTGGAGTGGTATTGATGTGCAAAGAATGCGAGGATGACAAAAAAGATAAAATAAGTACATTGATATTTTCACCCGATTCAATGTCATATAAGCCAGGCTTTACCATAGATGTAAAACAAATCTCAAATTTAACAGGCGAAGAAAAACTTCACTTCAAACCTTCAGCAGCTGCCATTCATCCCAAAACAAAAGACCTTTATATTATTGCATCAGTAAACAAATTATTAATAATTGCGGACAGGAATGGCAATGTAAAAGAAGCTTACCCACTTGATGCTAAAATTTTTAAACAACCCGAAGGAATTACTTTTACACCCTCAGGCGACCTTTTAATTTCCAACGAAGCAGGTGAATCAGGCAATCCCAATATTTTAATTTTTAAACCCAAAAAGAAAGGTTGATGAAAAGGATCGTCCAGGGAATCATTCTAATCGTATTATTTCATTTACACAGCGGCGCACAACAACGGACTCCTGATTCATTACAGGCAAGGATTATATTGATCGGTGATGCAGGACAACTTACGAATGGGAGGCACCCGGTAGTGGCAGGCGTGAGAAGTACAATCCCTATGGATAAAAAAACAACCATTATATACCTGGGCGATAATCTATACAAAGAAGGCTTACCTGATGATGTGGTACCGGATTATAATCTTGCAAAAGCACCACTTGATTCACAAATTGTAATTGCAAAAGGTACTGATGCTAAAGTATATTTTTTACCCGGCAATCACGACTGGAATAATGGCGGCCCACATGGATGGGAGACTATACAGAGAGAGCAATATTATATAGATATACTCGGCGATAAGAACATCAATTTTTATCCTAAAGATGGATGTCCCGGGCCGGTAGAGATCAAGATCACTGATGATGTTACATTAATAATTATGGATAGCCAGTGGTGGGTACATCCGTATGATAAGCCGGGCATTGAATCTGATTGTCCATATAAAACAAAAGCAGAAGTATTAACACAACTTGATGATCTGCTTTCAAGAAACTCCAAGAAGCTGGTAATTTTTGCGCTTCATCACACATTAAGGAGTTATGGGATCCATGGCGGATATTTTAAATTAAAGCAACACATTTTTCCTCTTACAGAATATTTTCCAAAACTCTATATTCCTTTACCCATAATCGGTTCTATCTACCCAATAACAAGAGGCATTTTCGGTACTGCAGAGGATATGAAGCATCCTGCTTATACTGACCTGGTAACAGAACTTGACAAGGTTCTCAAAACGCATGAAAATGTAATTCGTGTTGCCGGGCACGAGCACACATTGCAGTTAATAAAAGATTCGAGCGCTTATTATGTGGTTAGCGGCTCGGGCAGTAAATCAAACCGTGTTTCAAAAAGCCGTAAATCCTTATTTGCAACTGATCAAAATGGCTTTGCCACATTAGATATAACTAAAGATAAAAACGTAAGTATTTCTTTTTACACTGTTGACAGCGGTAAAGTAAAAGAGGCATATGCTACGCACCTGTTAAATTTTACAGGGTTGCCGCCTAAGCCAGAAGATACTTTGCGGGAGGTGGAAGTAGCTTTTAAAGATAGTGTGATAATATCTGCCAGTGATAAATATAAAAACCCAACGGGTTTCAGAAAAACATTTTTAGGTAAAAATTACAGAGAGGAATGGAGTGTGCCAGTACAATTTAAAGTATTTAATATAAGGCGTGAAAAGGGTGGATTTAAAATAGAAAGCCTTGGTGGTGGTAAACAAACCAAGTCATTAAGATTAACTGACAGAAGAGGTAAGGAATGGACTCTGCGGTCCGTAGAAAAAGATCCTGAAAAAGCAGTTCCTGAAAATTTAAGAGGTACGCTGGCACAGGATATTGTACAGGATCTTATATCAGCAAGTCATCCGTATGCACCACTGGTGGTGCCTGGTTTGGCCAAGGCTACCGGAGTACTTACTACCGATCCACAATTCTTTTATGTACCAGATGATCCCGCTTTTGGTATTTATCAAAAGATGTTTGCCAATACGGTTTGTTTGCTGGAAGAAAGAGATCCTACACCTGATGGCAGTACTACCAAGAGTACAGCAAAAATTATTAATAATCTTATTGAAGACCATGATAATCATGTGGACCAGCAGGAGTATTTGCGAGGACGTTTGCTTGATAACGTGATCGGCGACTGGGACAGGCATTTTGACCAATGGAAGTGGGGAACACGTGATACAGGAAAAGGAAAATTATATTACCCTGTTCCAAGGGATAGAGATCAGGCTTTTTTTAATTCAGATGGAATGCTATTAAATTATCTTTCAAAAAATCAATTCAAATATTTACAGGGATTTAAAAAATCCTACTACAGTGTTAAATGGCTTAACTGGGAAGCGAGAGACCAGGACAGGATATTTCTGAACCTGTTGACAGAAAACGACTGGAAAAAAATAATAGATACTTTTCAGCACAAGCTTACTGATAACGTAATTGATTCATCAGTAAAAAAATTACCACCCGAAATATATCCACTTGATGTTGTAAATATTAGCAGCAAACTTAAAAGCAGGAGAGATGTTTTAATGAAGGAAGGATTGCGATTATATAATTATTTAACAAGAAGGGTAAACATAATTGGAAGTAATAAACAGGAAATATTTAAAGTGCAGCGGGCAGACAGTGGTATACAGGTTACAGTTCTTAAGAAAAATTCAAAGAATGACATAACAGGTATAATGTACCAACGCACATTTTCACCAGCTAAAACCAAAGAGCTAAGGCTTTACGGGCTCAACGGAAATGACAGGTTTGAAATAGACGAAGACGTAAGCTCAAAAATGAAGATCAGGCTGATCGGAGGCAAAGGTAATGATACGTTCGATCTGAAAGGAAATATCCGCAATTACGTTTACGATATTACCACCAGCGATACCAGTATGAAGCTTGAACAGAACTATGTAGCCAATCATAACAAATCAAAAATTCTTTTCTCCTCAAACCCGCTGGTTAATGAGTACAAGCCATATGGATATACTTACAATACATACCGCTTTCCGCAATTGAATATCGGCTACAATCCTGAGGATAAATTAATGATGGGTATTGGTTTTTCTGCAACAACGCATGGAGGATTCAGGAAAGAGCCATATTCAACTTTTCAAAAATTATCAACGCTTTATGCATTTACGCATAAAGCTTACCAGGTAAGATACCAGGGAATATTTAATTCGGTGATCCAGGGAAACAAAGACCTGCTAATAAATGCAGAGTTTGTAAATCCAACTTTAAATAACTTTTTTGGATTTGGAAATGAAACACCCAGGGATGCATCAAAGCCTGTTGAATTTTACAGGGTAAGATATAAATATGTACAAACCGACCTCTTAGTACGTAAGCGCATGAATGATTTTCTCGACATAAGTATAGGACCTTCTTATTATCATTACTGGAATAAATATGAGGATAATAAAACACGTATTCTTGCTAACCCTGCTGTAATCGGTTCTGACTCTGCAAGTGTGTACGCAACAAAAGATTACCTGGGTGGCAAATTAAAAATGGACATCAACTTTGTAAACAATGAATTGTTACCAACCCGTGGCATACAATGGTATTCTGAATTAAGCTCGATGTACGGCCTTAATAACAGGAGTAAAAATTTAACACGTATCACTACTGATATGACGGTATATGCCAGCCTGAGCGAAGCAAGAAAATTAATGGGCATATTGCGGGTAGGCGGCGGACACATCTTCAGTAAACATTTTGAATACTTCCAGGCATTGAACCTGGGTGCAAATAATTATGTAAGAGGTTTCAGGAAAGACAGGTTCTCAGGCTCCGGATTATTATATAGCAGTTTCGAGGTGAGAGTAAAACTTTTTAAATCAGAATTCTATATTTTACCGGGAGATGTAGGCGTAATAGGATTTTATGATGTAGGTAAAATATGGATGAAGGGCCAGGATTCAAGAAAATGGCATCAATCATATGGTGGCGGACTTTATTATTCGCCTTTCAATATAGTTATCGTTTCTGCAACGGTTGGCGTTTCCGATGAAGATAATTTGCTTAACTTTTCACTCGGTACTAAATTCCGCCTTACTTTTTAAATATGGATAATAGCCTGTATAAAAAAATTGAACATTATGTAACAGGGCTCTATGAAACGTTACAGGATGATACCCTGGTGTTTCATAATCTTAAGCATACACAAAACGTGGTGGATAGAACAAAAGAGATAGCAGGGCATTACCATGTTAATGAAAAAGAAATGTTTATTCTTTATACTGCAGCATGGTTTCATGATACGGGGTATTTATTTACTGAGCCGGCAAAGCACGAGGAAATGAGCGCCGAGGTGATGAGAAAATTTATGCTGGATCATACCAATGATTCTGCGCTGATAGATGAGATTGGCAAATGCATTATGGCAACTAAAAGCCCGAGAAACCCAGCCAACTTGTTAGAACAAATTATCTGTGATGCTGATACCTATAATTTAGGAACTAAAGAATTTAAAGACACTAATAAAAGAGTACGCAAAGAGAACAAATTAAAAGGTGCAGATATAGATAAAATAGAATTCGTAACCAACACAATTAAAATGCTTGAAAAGCATGAATATTATACAACCTATTGTAAAGACCTTTTATCATCAACCAAAGAACTGAATATGAAAAAACTAAAAAATAAAATGGAGAAGTGGGAAGCAGAAAAAGAGGAAGAAAAAAATATGAACAAAGAAAAGGATAAAGTAAAGGACAAGGATAAAGATGAAAAAGCTGATTCCAATAATCTTTCTAACCTTGAAAAAGATAAGACAGGCCTCGTTTCAAAAGGTATACAAACCATGCTGCGCCTTACATCACAAAATCATCTTAAGCTTAGTGATATGGCAGATAGTAAAGCCAATATCCTCATCTCTGTAAATGCAATTATCATATCAGTTGTATTGGGTGTACTGGCAAGAAAATTACAGGAAGAAGCATACCTGCGCATTCCTACGCTTATATTTTTAACATCGGCTGTAATTACAATTATATTATCTATACTGGCAACACGACCTAAAATAAGTGAGGGGAAATTTACACCTGAGGATATAACAAATAAAAAGACAAATCTTTTGTTCTTTGGTAACTTTCATAAAGCGAGTTATGAAGAGTATAGTTCGGCTATGAAAAAAATGATGGTCGATACAGATTATTTGTATGGGTCTTTAGTAAAAGACATTTATTACCTGGGCGTTATTTTAGGTAGAAAATATTGGCTGATCAGGTTGGCATACAATGTTTTTATGATAGGTATTATTGTATCTGTAATTGCATTTGTAATTGCAGTATCAATTCACAATTCAGGTGCCACGCCGCCTACAACAATAATCCAGGGATCAGGATCCCCATTATAATATGCTTTACAACAGAGACCTTAGCTGGCTGGGATTTAATTTCAGGGTATTACAGGAGGCAGAAGATAAAGAAGTCCCTCTTTACGAAAGATTAAAATTCCTTTCGATATTTTCATCCAACCTTGATGAATTTTTCAGGGTGCGATACCCTGCACTCGTTGCCCTTTCAATACTGAACAGGAAGACAAGGATACTTGCGGCCACTACCGCAACAGAAGATATCTCGGAAAAAATACAAAATGAAATAAACAGGCAGCTGCAAATTTTCGGCTCCATTTTATTGAACGAGATCATTCCTGAACTAAAAGAAAACGGGATTATTTTTTATTATAACAGTGATATTCGGCAGGAGCACCGGGCAGAGATAAAAGAAATATTTCTCTCTCATGTACTTTCTTTTATCCAGCCAATATATTTAGATGGGAAAAATGCACACACCTTTATACCGCAAAATAACCAGTTGTATTTTGTTGTTTCACTAAAAGAAAATAACCAGGGACTTTTAAAACAGGCTATCATTAATATCCCTTCCAATAAATTAAAAAGATTTTACACGCTTACGCCGTTAGATGGCTCTGAATATGTGATATTCATTGATGATATTGTCAGAGAAAATCTTGCATCAATTTTTCCCGGCCTTGAAATCATCGGCGTGTATAGTATTAAGTTTAACAGGGATGCGGAATTACACCTTGAAGAAGAATACAGTGGCAATCTTTTAAATAAAATAGAGAAGCAACTTAATAAAAGAGATTACGGTCCGCCTTCAAGATTTCTTTATCAAAATGGCATGCCACGCAATCTGCAATTATTTCTTGCCTCTGCCTTTGGGGTGAAGTATGAAGATATGTTTGCCGGTGGCCGCTATCATCATTTAAGTGACCTTGCAAAATTTCCTTCTTTCAATAAAGATCTTTGTTATCAAAAGCTAAAGCCTCTCTCCTCTTTACACGTAACGGACAGCGGTGATATTTTTAATGTATTGAACAAACAGGATGTATTGCTTCACATTCCTTATCAATCTTACAATCCGGTTCTTTCATTCTTTAACCAGGCAGCGGTAGATATTGAAGTGACTGATATTTATATAACACTCTACCGTGTAGCCGCAGAATCGCACATTGTAAATGCCTTGATAAGCGCTGCCAAGAATGGAAAGAACGTAACCGCCTTTATTGAACTTAAAGCGAGGTTTGACGAGGCTAATAACATAAAATGGAGCAGGGTGATGAAGGATGCCGGTGTAAAAATTATTTACAGTCTTCCTGATATTAAAGTGCATTCAAAAATTGCGCTGGTAAAAAAGCGAAAAGGTTTAGAAGATGTTTCATATGCAATTCTGAGTACGGGGAATTTTAACGAGATAACTGCACAGTTCTATACAGATCATGTATTAATGACAACTGATAAGATCATTATAAAAGAATTGCTTTCACTTTTTAAATTCCTGCAAAAGAAAAATCTTCGCATACGTCAGGCTGGCAAAACGCCGGCAAATAATAAATTAAAATTCGAAAAGCTCCTCGTCTCCCAGTTCAATATGAACACAAGGCTGGAAAAATTAATTGAAGGCGAAATTGAAAAAGCAGTGCTGGGAGAGGAAGCATTGATACGTATCAAAATAAATAATATTGAAGAACCCGGTTTTATAAGCTTGTTATACAAAGCAAGCCTGGCGGGTGTAAAAATAAATTTAATAGTTAGAAGTGTTTGCTGCATACTACCGGGTTTGCCCGGCATAAGCGAGAACATTACAATTAAACGGCTTGTTGACCGCTATCTTGAACATACACGCCTGATGATATTTGGTGCAGGTAATAATGCTGAAGTGATAATGGGCTCTGCAGATCTTATGACAAGAAACTTATATCATCGCATAGAAGTTTGTGTTCCCATTACAACACCCGAATGCAAGAAAGAATTGATAGATTATTTTGAGATACAGTGGAAGGATAATGATAAGGCGGTGATATTAACATCAAACCTTGACCAACAAAAACCCAAAGATTGTGCAGAGAAAATAAATGCACAAACGTTAATTTATGAATACCTGAAAAATAAAGCATGATACTATTCAGATACAGATGGTTTAAAATATCAAACATTACCAAATACAGAATCAGGTCGGTATTGTTTATTGCCTTATTATGGACATTTGTTGACTGGGTAAGTGTATTATTAAGGAACCAGGAAATTACAAGCACGGTACAGCGTGAACATAGTTTATGGATGAGGGAGTTGCTGATGTTTATATTAAGTGTGATAATGGCTTACCTTTTTGTTTACAGGCTAAAAAGATTGTTACGGCATTATCCCCTTTGGGCAAATTTTATTTTAAAAAGTATCATACTCCTGGGAAGTGCCTTAATTATTAGCTTCGTTATACAATTTGCAAGCTTTACACTTGTTTCAGGTAATACACCTGCAGCAGCACTCCATAAAATACTAACCTATGCCTTACACAGGAGCTGGCTTTTGCAAAAAATAATTTATTGGGTTGCTATCTTTTTCGTTACGCAATTGTTTTTACTTATCAATGAAAGATATTCTCCCGGTGTTTTTATGGACATATTTTTAGGGAAATATACACAGCCGAAGATTGAAACAAGGATCATCATGTTTATGGACCTAAAAGATTCAACTCCTATTGCAGAAAAATTAGGGCACCAGTTATACTTTAAATTCATTCGTGATTTTATTTACCAGGTATCTGCAGCCATCATAGAATACGAAGGAAGAATATATCAGTATGTAGGTGATGAAGCAGTATGCTCCTGGTTATTTGATAAAAAGAACACAAGAAAATGTATGGATGCCGTTATCCTTGCCAGGAGAAATATTCAAAAAATGAGTGAACATTTCAGAAGAGAATATGGAATGGTTCCGGAGTTCAGGGTAGGTATTCATTTGGGAGATGTAACCGTAGGTGAAATAGGGGTTATTAAAAAAGATCTCGCCATGACGGGTGATACCATGAATACAACCGCACGTATCAGGAGTGCAACCAATGAGCTTAACCATAATTTTATTGTATCCAAACAATTCATGGAAAATATTGATCTGGAAGAATGGCAAACTGAAAACCTGGGACCTGTAGATCTGAAAGGAAAAGGCAGCGAAGTAGAATTGTTCTCACTAAAGATTTAAAACCTGCGTATTTTTTTTCCCATCTTTCATCACATAAATTGCTGATAAATAGGCTATTTTCGCATTATAGTTATTACTTAATATTGGTGTGAAATTTGAATAGATTAAGGGATTTTATTCCCCTTTATTAGCATATGCAATCAAAAGATAAAACCCAGCCCAAAAAACAGAGGACCGTGGTGCAAAAGATTGCAAATGTGCTTTCATACATTTTGGTCACTATTGTTTTACTTTTCTTCCTCGTTTTCCTTATTCTTCAAACACCTCCAGGGCAAAATTTTGTTAGAGGAAAAGTAGAAAATTACCTTACTAAAAAATTACATACAAGAGTTGAGATCGGTAAACTAAGCGTAAGCTTTCCCAATTCACTCACGCTAAAAAATGTTTACATAGAAGACCAGACAAAAGACACCCTTATCTCCGGCGGTATGTTGAAAGTTGATATTAACATGCTGAAACTTCTTACCAATGAGATCCAGATAAAAGAAATAAATCTTGAGAATATCACAGCAAAAATTAAAAGGGTAAACCAGGATACTGTTTTTAATTTTCAATTTATTGTAGATGCATTCATGAGTAATCAAAAAGACACTTCAACCATTCATGATTCTTCCACCCTAAATATGAACATAGATAATATTGTTTTAAATAATATTAGATTACTGTACCAGGATGTTATTACCGGCGATGACATGAATTTGTTTATCACTCACCTGGATGCTCCCATAAAAAAGTTTGACCCCTCACATCTCTATTTTGATATACCAACTTTTACTTTGAGGGGATTAAAAGGCTACTATTATCAGAACGAACCTTTAAAACCAAAAATTGACAGTGCCATTGCAAAAGCAATTTCAGAATCGGATAATTTTTTTAAAATAAGAAATTCGGAAATATTTTTAAAAGACATTGATCTTGATTATAGGAGTGCCCCCACTAATCTTACTACTTATTTAAAATTGAATAAACTGGTTGCACATCCGGATACGCTGGATATAAAAACATTAAAATTCGCTTTCAAAGATATCACGCTGGACAGTTCGGAAATCGCCATGGCTATGGGAGCAAAAAAAGCTGTGCCTAAAACTGAAACGCAAAGGGAAGTAAAAGAAGTTCTCTCCTCTTTTTTTTCGATCTCTGCTGACGATCTTAAAATAAATGAAAGTCATTTTAAACTGAACAACTCTTCAATGCCTGTTACAAATTACGGGATGGATTATGGTCACCTTGATATAAATAATATAAACATTGCTGCTACTAACCTGTTGTATAATGTAGACACTACGATGCTCACAATAAAAACTGCAAGGCTTAAAGAAAAAAGCGGTTTTGTATTAAATGAACTGAATGCAGATTTTATGTTTAACAACAAAGAAGCATCTTTAAAAAATCTGTTTATAAAAACGCCGGGCACTGTTTTAAGAAGAGATATTGCGATCACCTACCCTTCTCTTGAAAGACTTATAGCGTATCCGGCCTCATTGGTTTTAGATCTTAACATTGAAAGCAGCAGTGTGCAGGTAAAAGACATTCTTACATTTGCCCCTGCGTTACGTTCATTACCTGCATTTGCGAATCCAAACCAAATTTGGGATCTGAATGGAAGAGTAACAGGCCCACTCAGTAATATGCAGTTCAATGACCTGCGCTTTAAAGGATTGACAAACACAACAATGTTTGTATCCGGCAACTTAAAAGGTTTACCCGACCCTAAAAAGTTTACAGCCGATCTTAATATCAAATATTTAAAAACAGGAAGAAAAGATATCTTATCACTGATACCTAAAGGTTCTCAACCAACTGCCTTTACATTACCCGAATCTATTTCAGCTGTCGGCAGAATTAAGACGAGTATGAATGATCTTGTTTCTGATATTACTATCAGTACAAGTCTTGGTACTGCAAAACTGAAAGGCAGCCTTACAAATTTTTCAAATCCCAAACTTGCGAAGTATGATTATTTCGTAAACGCTACAAGGCTGGATCTTGGAACTATCATGAAGGATAAAAAAACATATGGAACTTTATCCGCTACGTTTAAAGTAAAAGGTTCAAGCCTTGATCCTAACACCGCTAATGCCGTTGCAAGTGGAGTTATCAATTCCATCGGGTACAATCAATACACTTACAATAATATAAAGTTTGATGGATCGATTGCCAATGGAGCATATACAGCCAATGCAAGTGTACATGATCCTAACATCGATCTCAGCCTGGTTGCTGATGGTATGTTCAATGGTAAATTTCCTTCCCTGCGATTTACTGCAAACATTGACAGTATTAAAACACAGGCACTGCATCTTACACCACAATCGGTTTTGTACCATGGAAAGATAGAAGGTAACATTACCAATATAGATCCGGATAATCTTAATGGAGATATTTTAGTAACAAATTCTGTTTTGGTAACGAATGGTGAACGAACCCTGTTGGATTCTGTGAGATTATTTGCAGACAATTCCAATGGGCGCCAGTTGATACGGCTGCAAAGTCCCTTTATGTTTGCAGAAATAGAAGGCCAATACAAGCTTACACAATTAGGTGATATCATCCAGCAATCAATTGATCCCTATTTTTCCATGACAGGAAAAAGAAATACAAACCGGGTAGATGTACATGATTTTACAATTACTGCAAAAGCATATGATAACCCTGCACTCAGGGCTTTTGTTCCTGAACTAAAGAAAATGGATTCAATAAATATCAAGGCAAGCTTCTCTACCCAAACCGGTATGAATGCCCAGGCATCTGCACCGGTTATCGTGTATGGAACTAACCAGATCAATGATATAAATCTTACAGCTGTTACAAAAAATAACCAAATAGAATATACGACAGGCTTCTCTGAATTTAAGAGCGGCACCTTCGCTATGTTCAACACTAATTTAGATGGAACTATATCAAATAATCTTGTCAATTTTTCTTTACGGATAAAGGATCCGCATTTTAGAGACAAATACAAGATAAGAGGAACACTGAGCCAGCCCTCTTTAAACAATTATACTTTACAGTTAAAACCCGATAGCCTTACACTCAATTACGAGCCGTGGACCATCAACACAGATAATGCAATACAACTTTTAAATGGTGACCTTGTTGCCAATAACTTTACTTTAAATAAAGGTGGGCAGCAATTAACTTTAAACAGTCTCGGTGCCGGAACCAACAGGCCACTCAGCATTGATTTTAAAAACTTCGACATAGCCACACTAACAGCATTTATTCAAACCGATTCATTGCTTGTAAATGGTTCGGTAAATGGAAATATTCTTGTAAAGAATTATAAAACACAACCTGTTTTCACAAGCGATGTCACCATAAATAATCTTAGCATTTATAAAGACACTCTTGGAAATGTAACAGCGCAGGTAAGCAGTACAGCACCAAATGTATATAATGCAAACATTGTACTTACAGGAAGAGGGAATGATCTTAAAGCCTCAGGAGTTTACTATGTAAAACCCAACAACCTGAGCAGCTTTGATTTTAATCTTGATATTGCCAGTCTGCAAATGAAAGCGCTTGAAGGTGCTTCATTGGGGGCTATAAGAAATGCATCAGGTACGCTTAATGGAAATGTGACTTTAAAAGGAACGGTCAATGATCCGCAACTTCGCGGAAAAATAAATTTTGATAACACTGCTTTTAATCTCGGCATGTTAAACAGCTATTTTAAAGTGAACAACGAAAGCCTGACGATCGATAATGATGGATTTGCTTTCGACACGTTTATAGTTCAGGATAGCGCCAATAATAATCTTGTGGTGGATGGCCGGGTTAATACAATTGATTTTAAAACCTATGCATTTGATCTTAAAGTAAATGCTGATAATTTCCAGGTTATAAATACTACCAAGCAGAAGAACAGTATTTATTATGGCAAGATGGTAGTTACCACAGCCCTAACTATAAAAGGAACCAATGATGAACCGGTAATAGATGGTTCATTAACGGTAAATGATCTCACTAATTTTACAATTGTAATGCCGCAGGCTGAACCGGGATTTGTAGAAAGAGAAGGCATTGTTCGTTTCGTGGATATGGATGCAACACCGCAAGATTCATTATTTATGTTGCCTTATGATTCACTGAATATATCCCGGCTTGTAGGTTATGATGTTTCTACCAATATAACAATAGACAAGAATGCACAATTTACTTTGATAGTTGATGCAGCCAATGGCGACTTTATCAATATGAAAGGAGAAGGTTTATTAAGTGCAGGTATTGACCCAAGCGGCAAAATAACTCTCGTGGGTTCTTATTCGTTAGATGAAGGCGCCTATGAATTATCTTTTAATTTTTTAAGAAGAAGATTTGATATACAAAAAGGCAGCAGGATATTATGGACCGGTGAACCTACGAATGCTGACATTGATGTATCTGCCGTATATATTGCAAATGCATCGCCACTGGATCTTGTATCAAATCAAATAACTACCGAGGCGGCTGTAAGAAATACTTACCGCCAAAAATTACCATTCGAGGTTTGGCTGACAATGAAGGGTGACCTTATGAAACCCGCTGTAACATTTGATATAAGATTGCCCGAAGACAAAAGTTATATAGTAGATAAAAGTATAATTGGAGCCGTACAAAATAAATTATTACAAATAAGAGAAGAGCCCGGAGAAATAAATAAGCAGGTATTTGCACTTTTATTATTGAGCCGTTTTGTAAATGAAAACATATTTGATAACAGCAATGGCGGATTAGACCCTGCAGAATTTGCAAGGCAAAGTGTAAGCAAACTATTAAGCGAACAATTGAACAATTTAGCCGGTGGATTAATATCAGGTGTTGATCTGAATTTTAACCTCACCACCGGTGCAGATTATACCACTGGTGAAAAACGCAACAGGACAGACCTTACTGTAGGCCTTAGCAAGCAATTACTCAATGATCGTTTAACTGTTACCGTTGGCAGCAACTTTGAACTGGAAGGACCAAAGCCACTTAACGGGAAAGGAGCTAATGCAATAGTTGGAGATGTTGCAGTTGATTACAATGTGAGCAGGGATGGCCGGTATATATTACGCGTTTACAGGAAGAATCAATTTGAAGGAATTATTGAAGGATATATAATTGAGACAGGCGTAGGATTTATCATCAATGCAGATTACAATCACTTTAAAGAATTACTGCAAAGATCAAAACAAAAAAAGATCCGTAAAACTCCCGTAACAACACCATCATCGGATAAAACAACCATAGCTGATCCGTCAAAAACTATAAAAAATTAATGGAGAACTTTTTTAAATTCTTATTTTTTATTTTGATGATAGTGCTTGCTTCCTGCAGTAATACACGTCATTTACCTCCCGGCGATGCATTATATACCGGCGCTTCAGTAAAAGTTACAGACAAGGATATCTCGACTAAATTAAGGAAAACGCTACAAAGCGATCTTGTAAGTTTGACCAGGCCAAAACCTAACACCAAATTTTTGGGAATGCGGTTGAAGCTAACTTTCTTCAACATGGCCGGCGATCCAAATAAAAAAGGCTTTTTAAGAAAATTTCTGAGAAAATTTGGGGAACCCCCTGTTCTGTTAAGTGATGTTAATCTTGAGAATAATAGTAAAGTACTGAAAAATAATCTTGAGAACAAAGGATACTTTCATGCAACAGTAAGTGGCGACACAACTGTGAAAAATAAAAAAGCACGGGCTACATATACTGTGCAGGCAGGCAGCCTTTATACTATAAAAAGTATAACATTTCCCCGTGATACACTTAGCCAGTTAGCTGTAGCTATAAAAAACACCGAATCTAACTCGCTAATTAAAACAGGAGTTCCATTTAATCTTGAATTGATAAAGGCTGAAAGGCTTAGAATAGATGCTGCATTAAAAGAAAAAGGTTACTATTTCTTCAATCCTGATTACCTTCTTATTGATGCAGACAGTACCATTGGCAATAATATGGTAAACCTGTTTCTAACTGTAAAAAGCAGTACACCCTTAACAGCAAGAAAACCATATACGATTAATGAAATATATATCTATTCAAATTATACATTGAGTACTGCTTCAATAGATACCTCGCATGTATACGAGCAATTTTACAAGGGCTACTATGTTATTGATAAAGACAAAATGTTCAAACCACAATTGTTTGAAAAAGTAATGCAGTTCAAGCCTAACGATCTTTATAACCGGACAGCACATAACCTTGCACTTAACAGGCTCATCAATCTTGGTGTATATAAATTTGTGAAGAACCGTTTTGAAGTTGATCCCTATACTGATGAACTAAATACATTTTATTATTTAACACCACTTCCTAAAAAAACATTAAGGGCCGAGATATCAGGTAATACAAAATCAAATAATAATGCAGGTTCGGTTTTTAGTGTTAGCTGGAGAAACAGGAACTTTTTAAGAGGTGCAGAATTATTTGCTTTTAATGCCTATGTAGGATCAGAAGTACAGTTTGGTGGAAGACAAAGAGGATTTAATACAAATAAAGCCGGGGCAGAAGTCTCTATTACAGTTCCAAAATTCATAATTCCCTTCTTTGTATTTAATACAAAGGGAGCATACGTTCCTAAATCTTATGCCCGGCTTGGCTATGATCTTCTTAACAGAACACTGCTATATACGCTGCATTCTTTCCGTGCCGATCTTGGATATACATGGAAACCTAACCAAGAAAATGAGTACAAATACAACCCTATCTCAGTTAATTTAATACAGCCAATTAATATTACGCAGAGATATAAGGATAGCATTAACGGCATAAATGGACGAAAGGGAGATTTTACTTTAAAGAAGGCAATAGAAAAACAATTTATTCTTGGTTCTAACGCCAGCTATACACACGATGAAATACTTAATTCTCCTAACGGTGCCGGCTGGTATGTTTTTACAAATATAGATCTGTCGGGAAATTTAATCAGTCTCTTTACAAAGCCAAATATAAAGAAGGGAGATACGTCTAAGATCTTTGGCGCCCCTTATTCTCAGTATGTAAAGCTGGAAGGTGACCTTCGCCATTATTCAAGGCTGGGGCCAAAAACCATTTGGGCTAAAAGAATAGACGTGGGAATTGGACTACCTCATGGTAACTCTGCTGAACTGCCATTCATTAAACAATTTTTTATCGGGGGAACAAACAGCCTTCGGGGCTTTAGAAGCAGAACACTTGGCCCGGGAACATACAGGCCTGCGAATGCTGATAGCGCAGACTTTTATCCTGATCAATCCGGTGATATAAAGCTGGAAATGAATATGGAACTACGCCAGAAATTTACCGGCATATTGGAAGGTGCAATATTTGCAGACGCCGGTAACGTGTGGTTAAAAAATAAAAATCCTTTGAAACCCGGGGGCGAATTCACCAAAGATTTTTTAAAACAATTAGCGCTTGATGTTGGGGTTGGCATTCGTTTCGACATGCAAATTCTTTTGTTACGCTTTGATGTCGCTTTTCCTTTAAGAAAACCATGGGAAACGCCGCCACCAACTTTCCAGGCGCCCCAGTTCAGAAAATCTGCATGGTGGAAAGACAATGTTGTTTTTAACTTAGCGATCGGATATCCGTTCTAACGAAAAGAATTATTTCCGCATAATAAAAAAACCCTTTGCAAATGCAAAGGGTTTTGATTTTTATTAAACTAAGTTATCAATAGTTTCTAAGCTTCATTTCCACCCTCCTGTTCTTAGCTTTACCTGCGGCAGTTTTATTGGTAGCAATTGGACGGTCCGGTCCAAAGCCTTCTGATTTGATCCTGCCCTCCTCTATACCTTTACTTACAAGATAAGCTTTAACAGATGCAGCCCTGTCATTTGACAAAACCATATTCTTTTCATGCGTACCTGTTGTATCAGTATGCCCTTCCACATCTACCATATAAGTTGGATTATCTTGCAATATTTTTACAACGTTATTTAAAGATGGGTAAGATTTGGCAAGTAGCTTAGCACTGCCTGTTGCAAAGAAAACATTTCTTGCAGCCATGTTTACTTTCTCTATCACTTCAGGAGCAATTACCGGGCATCCAAAGTTAGATGCAGGACCTGCCTGGTTAGGACATTTGTCTTCTTCATCATTTACACCATCCTGGTCAGTGTCAGGTACAGGGCAACCCTGGTATCGTGCCACACCAGCAACGGTTGGACATTTATCCTCTTCATCATTTATACCATCATGGTCAGTATCAGGAATGGGGCAACCTTTATATTTTGCCAGCCCGGGAACATCAGGACAGTTGTCATTTTTATCTGCAATATTATCACCATCACGGTCAGGGCATCCTTTTAGTGATGCAGGGCCGGCCTGATCAGGACATTCATCTTCAGCATCAATTATTCCATCGCCGTCGCGATCTTTCGGAGCTTCAACAACAGGAACAATAACTTCTTTAGGAGGTGCTTCTTTTACTGCTATTTTTACGCCAATGCCTAAACTATGCTGTAAATATCCTTTGATATTGTCAGTAACAGGAAACCTGTATTGAGTGCTTAAACGAAGAAAAGCTTCTTTCCCTATGTTAATTCTAAGACCGGCCCCTACGGGTAAAATAGCGGAATAGGCACTATGCAATTTAGCACCCCCAACACCCACAGTAGCAAACGGAACAAACCAGTATTTATCACTTAATAATTTTAAGTCTACACCTGCTATTGCAGCTAAAAAAATATTTGAAGGACCATCCTTTAAGCATGCTTCCAATCCCCCAACAAAATCAACGTGATTTGTTAAGCCCTTATAATAGTTAAGTGCCACACCTATATCCATACGGTTTGAGCGAAAGAGATTTTTGTCCTTAATAACATTCCCCAAACCATTTTTCTTTATTTCTGCAGGAGTTATAAAGTCATTGAAAAAAAATCCTCCACCTAAAGCAGATTGTTTAGGGCTGCTGCCTGTTTGGGCAAACGTAGCAGCATACATTATCATCCCAAAACATACTAAAATTAGTTTCTTCATAAAAAGTAGTTTTTCTTATTCGGGCAAAAATAGTGGCTTAGTTTCAATTCAGGAAATTATTTACCAACATATAATAATAACATCTGTTATTGCGTGTAATCCTGATTCTTTTTCTTTGATGGTAGCTTTCCTAAAACCTCCACCTTAACCTTCGTTATTCCGCTTGATACATAACCTAATTTTTCTGCACCTGTTTTTGACAGATCGATCAATCGCTTATTTTTTGGATGGAGCCTGTCGTTTATGTAAACGATGATCGACCTGTCATTTTTAATGTTAGTTACTTTTACCCAAATGCCAAGTGGCAAAACGTTACAGGCAGCAGTATATTTTAATGAATTATATGTGTTCCCATTTGCCGTTTTTCTCCCATTAAATTTATGAGCATAAAAGCTGGCTATACCATATTTAATTATAATGTCTTTAGGAGAAGAAGGGGCTTTTGTTTTAATTATAGACGAATCTTTATGACTCTGCGCCACTAACCCGTTAATAAAAAAGAAACCACATAATGCCGGGGCTAATAAACATCTAATTTTTTTCATCAGAAATTTTTATCGTTGACCAATCCACACTTTATTATTCAAATTAAAATATATTGGTAAAAAAATTATTTAGAGGCAAAATATTTATCTCTTAGTTTTTTGTCTTCGCCATAAATATCCTCATAAAAAACAATTTTTCCATTTTTACCTTCGCATGTAAAATAACGGATAGATAAAGGGATCCTGTTTTTTACTATCATTCTTTTTCTCTCTTTATGTGCCAGCCAGGTTTTTATAGAATCAATAGTATAAGAAGGAGGATTATCAGGTTTCTGATGTATGCTGTCATTTTCTGCAATATAGTATGCAAGCTTCTCCCAATCCTGAACCCGTACACAGCCATGGCTTAATGCCCGGGCTGCGTTTTTAAAAAGATAGCGTTGATTAGTATCATGAAGATATACGCTGTAAGGATTATTAAAATTGAATTTATAAATACCTAATGCATTATCATCACCGCTGCCCTGTACAATTTTGTAAGGAATGCCTTTAGTATATTTTGCCCAGTTAACTGACCATGGATCTATTGTTTCTCCTTTCAGATCAACAAGGTTAAATCCTTTTCGTGCAAGATATCCCGGGTCCCGTTTTAATGCCGGCAAAATGTCTTTTTTTATTATGCTGTTAGGTATCGTCCACTGCGGAAAAGTTATCATATCCGTTATCTCGCTGTTTAATTTAGGTGTTGGTGTAGAAGGTTTCCCAACAATTGTTTTTGATTCGAACACCAATGTATCATTATCTATCACCCGCAAATAATAACCTGGAAGATTTACAAAAATATATCTCTCCGGAAGCTGATCGGGTAATTGTTTGTAGCGATCCATATTAATGGCAATTCGTTTAAATTTTTCTAAATCAGTAGCATTAAGGCTGCGAACAATTGCTGCAGAAATCTTTCCATCAGCTTTAATACCTTTTCGTTTTTGATAATTTTTTACAGCATTTGCCATCCGGGTGGAGTCAATAATTTTAATCGAGGCATCAAGATCGCCACTTTCCTGTAATCTTTTTTGTATGTTCTTTATAAATCGTATTGAATCTTTATTTGGATAAACCACATAAGTATATTTTTTTCTATCCATGCTGTCAATAAACTTTTTAATCCCTTTTTTTAATTCTACATAACCTGTATGTTTTGGTTCAAGCGCCAGCAATGGAGCAAGCGATCGGTTTGCAGTAGCAGTATTTAATGTATTCATAAAAAAATCGCTTGTGCTGATATTTGCTGATAAGGAAATGCTATCCGGCAATAAACGGCCTTCTTTTAAATGTTTTGCTATCTGCATAAAGGCATCTGTAAAAATCAGCTCTGCCTGTGTCCACACGTTTGCATCTGCCCTTGCCAAAGAATCTGCAATAACAATAGTCCTTATAGCATGCAGGTCTTTATAATGATAATCCAAAGGAAATAGTCCATACAATTCAGATCTTTCAATGAAATTATAAAATGAATCTGCTATTGGTTCCCACTTTTCATTTTTGCTCCAGATGTTTACATAGTTATCCTTATGATAAAACGAGTCTACAATGTCTGTTAGGTTAAGCTTTATAGAATCATTTATCTTACCATTATTATCTAAAGCATATTGCAAAACTTCCTTTACATTTTCAGTAACCGTTGCATCCATCTCTGCAGGAGTGGCAACAATTTCTTTTTCTGTTGCAGCATGTTTGCTTTTACAGGAAATAAAAAAACTAAAAAAAATAAGCGAAATAAAGATCAGGCTGGCCCTGCTTGGTTGAAGCATATAACTTTTAAAATTGAATACCTTAGCTATATCGTTTTGGTAAATCTTTTAAACTCAATTTTTGAATATGGATGTTAAAATAAGATTTCAATTCCAAATAGTAGCCCTCTTTATTCTATTGTTTTCCACAAGTAATTATTTGTATGCACAGGACACAGTTTTAAACAAATATGGATTGTGGGTGATAAAGGATATTAAGACATTAAATTTTACAATAAAGTCTGACAGCAATAAGCAAATGGCAGACATAAAAAAACTAATACCAAATATTATCCTGGATATACGTTATGCTACTACCAATAATTTCATGCATAAAAAATTATATAAACCTATCAGCACAACATATACAAGGCTGCCTGCTGCAAAAGCTTTGCGCCAGGTGCAAAATGATTTAAGCAAACTCGGACTTGGATTAAAAATATACGATGCTTACAGGCCTTATTCAGTTACCGAAAAAATGTGGGAGCCAATTAAAGATGACCGTTATGTTGCCGACCCTAAAAAAGGCAGCGGCCACAACAGGGGAATTGCAATTGATCTTACCATTATCAATTTAAAAACAGGAGATGAACTTCCTATGGGAACAGGCTATGATAATTTCAGCGACACTGCACATCACACTTTTAAAACCCTGCCGGAAAAAATACTACAGAACAGGAATCTTCTAAAAGAACTTATGGAAAAATATGGCTTTAAACTTTTTGATACCGAATGGTGGCATTATAGTTTACCTAATCCAAAAGATTTTGAGATACTCGATATTCCCTTTAAAAAGTTAGGTAAGATCACTTCTTCAAAGTGATTATGATATTTTTTTATTGATCAATAGCAGATCAGCTAAAACAATTGCGGTCGCTGCTTCCAGTACTACAGGCACTCTTAATGCAATGCAAAGATCGTGACGTCCTTTCACTGAAAAAGGTTCTACCTGGTTGGTTTCAATATTTAATGTTTGCTGTTCCTGCGGTGTTGATGATGTGGGCTTTATGGCTATCCTGAATACCAGCTCATTTCCATTTGTTATCCCACCCACAACACCGCCTGCGTGATTTGTACTTGTTTTACCCGTTGCATTTTCAATGGCATCATTATGCTTGCTCCCAAACATTTTAGCAGCGGCAAAGCCGGTACCGAATTCAATTGCACGAACGGCAGGGATGGCAAATACTGCATGGCTTATTAATGATTCTGCAGAATCAAAGAAAGGCTCTCCTAAACCAATCGGTAATCCATTCGTACGGCATTCAATAATTCCGCCTATTGAATCTTTTGCATCTATTGCTTTCTGTAACCCTTTATTCAGATCCGTTTCGCCACCTATCTCTAAAATTTTTGCTTCTACTTTTATTTCACCTAAAATCTTTTTAGCAATAACACCTGCAGCTACTAATGCGACTGTGAGCCTGCCACTAAAATGCCCGCCACCCCTATAATCCTGGTAGCCATTAAATTTTTTAGAGGCAACAAAATCAGCATGTCCCGGTCGTGGAACAGCCCTTAGTTTTTCATAATCACCACTTCGTGTATTACTATTTGCAAACAGGATGGTTATAGGAGCGCCTGTTGTTTTATTATTAAAAACACCACTTACAATTTCCGGAGCATCCTCTTCTTTTCTTGGAGTGGTACCCTTAGCGCCGGCTTTTCTTCTTTCAAGATCAGGAGAAAAATCTTCAGCAGCCAAAGAAATTCCGGCAGGACATCCATCAATTACAACACCTACCTTTTCACCGTGTGATTCACCAAAAATGCTTACCCGAAATAATCGTCCGAAGGAATTCATTGTATATAAATTAATATCCGTATTCTTTTAACTGTAATTCATTGTCTCTCCACTTTGGTCTCACCTTTACAAACAATTCTAAAAATACTTTTCTTCCCAGGAACTTTTCGATATCTCTTCTTGCCTGTGTCCCTAATTCTTTTATCATCTTACCGCCTTCTCCCAATACAATGCCTTTTTGCGTTTCTCTTTGCAGGATAATATCGGCAGCGATCTTTACTAAAGTATGCTTTTCTTTAAACTCTGTTACTAATACAGCAGCATGATATGGTATCTCATCCTGGTACAAATAAAATATTTTTTCTCTTATCAATTCACTTACAAAAAATTTGGTTGGCAGGTCGCTAAGGTTATCATCTTCATAAAAAGGTGCACCTTCCGGTAAAAGCTCTAAAATTATCGCAAGTAGTTCATCAATGCCTTTTTTCTTTAATGCTGAAATAACTACAACGGCTTTACAATATGCCTGGTGTTGAAAAAATTCTTTTGCCTTGCTTATATCTTCATCCTTTACTATATCAGCTTTATTAATGATAACAATGGCAGGAACTTTTAAATGCAATGAAGTGAATATTTCATTCACCTCGTGCAGGTCATCTTTAATATCTACGATCAATAAAGCAACATCAGCATCTTCAAGACTTCCCTTTACAGCCTGCATCATTTTTTCGTGCAGCTTATATTTTGGTTCTATTATACCGGGTGTATCAGAAAAAATAATTTGGTGATCATCACTGGTTAAAATTCCTTTTATACGATGCCGTGTGGTTTGCACTTTGGGAGAAACGATAGCAAGCTTTTCTCCAATCAAAGCATTAAGTAATGTGCTCTTACCTGCATTTGGCTTTCCAAAAATATTTACGAACCCTGACTTCATGTTCGACAAAAATACAAAAATAAAAAGCGAGGGTTGGGAAGGTTAAGCCATGCCTGCTGTTTGCGATAAAACAGAATGCACTTTAGTAACAAGATCGTTTACTTCGAAAGGCTTTGCAATAAAATCATCGGCGCCATATTCATAAATAACCCTTTCGGCAATACTTGGATAAGCAGAAAATATAAGGATAGGAATATGGCAGGTGCTGGGCATTGCCTTTAATTTTTTACAGATATCAAGGCCATCAATGCCGTTTAAAAAAACATCCAGTAAAATTAATTGGGGCTGAAAAGTTTCTAACTGGCTTAAAGCATCCTCCCAATTATCATTGGTCACAACTTCAAAACCTTTTCTTGTCAATAATGACTGGGTAATTTCCAAAAGGTCTTTATCATCATCAATTACCAGGAGTTTCATACTTTATTTTTAGCAATCGGGTTATAAATTTAAGTATTTTAAACTGATTTTTAAAAATTTAGAGAAATATTGACGAAAATAAAAAAGCCTTGCAAACTGTCTGCAAGGCGTGTGATCCGGCTGGGACTCGAACCCAGGACCCATACATTAAAAGTGTATTGCTCTACCAACTGAGCTACCGAATCATTCCCTTTTTTAGGGAGTGCAAAAATAAGGTAAAAACGTTTTGCATCAAATTTAAAATGAAAGATAAATTGTGGTTCATGCTTCTTACAACAAGTTTTGTTTTTTCCCACCTCCATCTCTCCTATTTTTGCCCATAATTTAAATATGTCATATTCATTTACTGATAAGGTAGTTGCTATAACAGGAGGCACCGATGGTATTGGCAAAGCGCTTGTAAATGAGTTTATTCACAGCGGTGCAAAAGTAGCCACCTGTGGCCGGAATCCCGATAAATTATATAGCCTGCAGGTAGATAATGCAGGGAGATCATTACATACAGTTGTTGCGGATGTTAGCAAGGAAGAGGAATGCAAAACGTTTATCAATTCTACCATTTCTACTTTTGGCGGTATAGATATTTTAATAAATAATGCAGGTATCTCTATGAGAGCATTGGTAAAAGATACCGACCTGGCTACCCTGAAAAAAGTAATGGATATTAACTTTTGGGGTACTGTGTACTGTACCAAATTTGCCCTTAATGAAATTATAAAAACAAAGGGAACTATTGTCGGTGTTTCATCAATTGCAGGTTACAGGGGGTTGCCCGGAAGAAGCGGTTATAGTGCCAGCAAACATGCAGTAAATGGTTGGCTGGAAGCATTACGAACTGAGCTGCTTGACACAGGTGTAAATGTTATGTGGGTATGTCCCGGCTTTACAACTTCCAACATCAGGAACATGGCCTTGAATGAAGAAGCCAGGCCGCAGGGAGAATCGCCGATGGATGAAGGGAAGATGATGAGCGCTGAAGAATGTGCAGAACATATTGTAAATGCCATTGAAAAAAGAAAACGTACTTTGGTATTAACATTTACAGGTAAGCAAACTGTATTTTTAAACAGATTTTTTCCGAAGTGGGCTGATAAACTGGTAAGGAAACACTTTTTTAAGAACGGGGAACTGGTTAAATAATTTGTTCTGCAAAAGCAGGATTAAATTTGAAATTTGAAAATGCCTTTAATAACACTTACATCAGACATAGGTTCGCAGGATTTTCTCGTTGGTGCTATCAAAGGGCAACTGCTCAGCGCCAATCCTGATTTTAATATTGTAGATATTTCCCATAACCTTTCACCATTTAATTATCCCCAGGCAGCATATGTATGCAGGAATGCTATCAAAAATTTTCCCGATGGCACCTTTCATCTTGCACTGGTAAATTTATTTGATCAGCGTCCCGAGCACTTACTACTGGTAAATTATAACAATCAATACATCGGTTGTGCTGATAATGGTTTAATCACAATGATACTTGAAGAAGTTCCGCAAAATATTGTTGCTCTCTCATTGAATAAATCCGCTCAAAAAAATACCTTGTATTGTGCGTCAGTTTTTGCAAAAGCATTTGACCAGATACTGAATGGCGAGGCTTTTGAAACACTGGGTGATCCGAATATTTCCATAGAGGTAAAAAATCCTTTGCGTGCCTTGCTGGGCAATAACTGGATAGAAGGGCAGATAATCTTTATTGATAATTTTGAGAACGTTATCATCAACATCACGAAAGAAGAATTTGAAGAACAGCGCAGGGGAAGAAGCTTTAAAATTGTTTTTAAAAGAGATGAGATAATTGATAAGATAAGCGATACCTATGCAGATGTTACAGAAAGTGAAAAGCTGGCGCTGTTTAATTCAGCAGGTTATCTTGAAATCGCAATAAATAAAGGAAATGCGGCAGGCTTGTTTGGATTGCAGGGATATACTGAAAACCTGAATACGCAAAGCCAGTATCTTCAAAACCGTTTACTTTATCAAACCATAAAAATTTATTTCGAATAACATTAAAAACTAAACCTTAAACAATGAAACTTTTTTTAACAGCATGTTTTTTTACAATTTCTGCGATCTCTTTTGCACAGGTTAGGATGCCTGCCCCATCTCCTACACAAACTATTAAACAGGAATTTGGAATGTCTTCCATAGAACTAACTTATTCAAGGCCAAGTTTAAAAGGAAGAAAAGTTATCGGTAATCTTGATCCTTACAATGTAGTCTGGCGTACAGGTGCCAACAGCGCCACAAGAATAAGATTTAATGACCCCGTAGATATACAGGGAAACAAAGTGGACACTGGCACATATGTTATTTATACGATCCCTCAGCAAAATGGTGACTGGACATTTATTTTAAACCGTGGAATAACAAATTGGGGCGTGGATGGCTACAAAGAAAGCGAAGATGTTTTTCGCACTAAAGTACGTACGGTATATGATGCACCAAAGCTGGAAACATTTACCATGGGCTTTTCTGATCTGAAACCTGAAAGCTGTCAACTACGTATCATGTGGGATAATTTTGCACTGTTTGTTCCCATTAAAACAGATATAAAAGAAAAAATAAGAGCGCAAATTGAAGCAGGATTAAAAACAGATAAACAACCTTACTGGCAGGCGGCACAGTTCTATGCTGAATATGATAACAATAATAAGTTAGCATTGGAAATGATTAATAAAGCTATAGAACAAAATGCCAAATCGAATCCATTTTACATGGTTCATTATAAAGCAAAAATTCAAAAAGACCTTGGAGATAAAGCAGGAGCAATTGCTTCAGCAAACGAATCAATAAAGATGGCAAAAGAAGCAAAGAATGACAACTATGTTTTAATGAATGAAAAACTTTTGAAAGAATTGAAATAAGAGTAGAACGTTTTAATCAACGCCTCCTCAATCATCTTGTGGAGGCGTTTTTATTTTACGGTAATCGTATGCAGAAAAAAATATTTGAAAGACTGCAGCAATAATAATTACGAGTACAGCGCCTATCACATTCAGCCATAAAAAAGATATTACATCAGCTTTATAAATAAGGATCACCAATATTTCAGAAATTAATGCGGCGTAAAAAACCGAATGCCCTTTAATTTGTTTTACCCAGAAGGCAACTAAAAATATTCCCAGGATTACGCCATAAAATAAGGAACCTAATATATTTACGGTTTCAATAAGACTGTTACCTAAATTACTTGCTGATTCAGCAACTATAATACAGAATATACCCCAGGCCAAAGTGTATAATTTAGAAATGCGATAATCCATTTTTGGCGTAAGTTCTTTATTAATGAATTTTTTGTGAATGTCAACAACTGTACAAGACGCCAGTGCATTCAATGCTGCCGCAATACTCCCCCATGCGGCTAAAAATATTACAGCTATCAACAATCCAATTAATCCTTTGGGCAAATAATCAACAACAAATCGCAGGAAAATATAATTGGTGTCATTCACATCTTCACCGGGCAGAGCTCTTTTTAAAACCTCCTTGTATTGTTTCCTGATAGCTGTTTTCTCAACATCATTGTCAGCAGCAATAAGTGCATATTGTGATTCTAAAGAAACCAACGAATCTTTTTTAATAGTAGATTTAGCAGCTTCTATCTGCACATCATTAAAATAAATGGGCGCTTTATTATAATGATAAAATGAAAAGACCAATACACCGATCATTAATATCAGGAATTGCATTGGAACTTTTACAAGGCCGTTAATAAGTAATCCTAATTTCTTTCCAGCACATTGGGATCCTAAGCTTAGAATTCCACGTGGACAAGTTGTCGCG
>JADMIO011409295.1_pt1 | contig 53680 bp, 38 predicted proteins | sample 8958161 | NCBI WGS metagenome assembly JADMIO01 (sample SAMN16585339, study PRJNA669376) | soil metagenome | isolation source: Crop rotation soil | place: USA: Cullars Rotation, Alabama | collected 2011 | reverse complement strand
GCCGCGACTTCAAGTCACGTGAATTCCAAGCTTCGGATCCCACTGTGCTGGAAAGTTTAACCCAGTTTTCCGGGCGGTGCAGCTTACGTCGTAAGTGCCAGTTTAACCTGATATTTGGTCCATTTAGCATAGGATAACTTTGAATGTAGCTAGCTTCATCAGGGCTGATATTGTGTAATTCGATGGTACGCCCGGAGATTTTAAGCCCAAAACGAGCATCCAGCTCCTCAACGGTTACAGGAGAACCGGCTATATCAAACTGGCTCGATTCAAGCTCTACCAACTGGCTACACTCAATTCTTTCGATAAGGCAAGTTCCTGGCAAACTTCCATCATACGCTGCTGGTATTGTTCCCACCCGAAATTTCTTACATGTACAAGGGCATTCTGTCCCATTTCTTTAGCCTTGGTCCGGTTTTGATACAGGTAGCTTATTTTGGCCTTAAGTATTTCTACCTCCCGCACAGGCACTACAAACCCGGTTTCTCCCTCAACTACCATCTCGGCGCTGCCCGCGTTCTGAGAGACAATCACGGGCGTTCCACAGGCCATGGCCTCCCCCACTACCAGCCCCCAGCCGTCTTCAATCGAAGGCAGTACAAAAACATCGGCTCCGGAGTAATAGCGCGTTAGGTCAGAGCGTGGGACAGGCCCAAAATATTTAAATATATCCTCATATTTACTCAAAAAGGGTTTAATCGCCTCTTCAATGCTACCCAATAACCAGACCTGGCAATCTGGTAAATTCAGTTCTTTTACGGCCTGAAGCAGGTAAAGCACACCCTTGCGGAAACCAGTTTGCCCGGCAAAAAGAATGCGAAACTGCCTATCTTCTTCTAGCCGAGGTGCAGATGCCGGGAAAAAATCCAGGAGGTGCACCCCTTCTGGTACAACCCGCATCTTTTCCGCCAGTACCCCACGCTCAGTAAAGGTGCGTTTGACCCAGTGGGAAGAAACCACTATGCGATCAGCTAACTCATACTCTTGTAATTCACGCTCCAAAATACGCTGGTTTACTGGCTGAACTTTAAGTCCGTACCGCCGGTATTCCTCCTCTAAAATTTCTTTCTGGTAAGAGATATGCGTTGAGCCGCGTAACAAAATCGTAGAAATCCCCTGCTGTCGAGCCTGGCGAAAGGATAGAACACTGAAGCCGGAATAACCACATAGAATATCGGGCTGCCTGAGCCGGGAACGCGTCAAAGTATCAAACCCAGCCACTTTGAAATAATCGAGCACCTTTTTTTTATTAGCCAGGGGAATTTTATAGAACCCCCGACAGATAAGCTCCAGCGGCCAGAACGATAAAACCTTGTTCTGACTAATTTTAAAGCGTTTTAAGCTAAAACGGGGATAACTGGCAATAAAGCGTTCTAGCTCACCACGTTCGTCCAGCGCTTCGGCCAGACGATACCCGGCGGCAGAGCGGCCTAGTCCTACAGCTACAGTTACTTTCACGGGTTGGCAGATTCCTTAATCACTGGAAGGGAGCTTAAGTTCAAGGATCATTAAATTATCCCATTCTACTTTCCCTGCCGCCTTATAATTGGTCACAGTCACTAAAAGATATTCGGCTTTAGCCGGAACCTGTAATACTCCGGCATAGTTTCGTCCGGCTTCGGGTTGCCTGACTCCCTGCAAAGGAATTTCGCTCTGGACAGTCTGACGTTCGTGATCCAGCCAGGTTACAAAAATATTGGGATTGCTCCCCTCCGTTCCCTGGACCCAGGTACTCCATAAAAGCCAGCCTCCCGGTTTGACGCTCAGGTAGCGGCTAAAGACAGCACCCTCGCTACTGGTAGATAATACCAGATTACCACCTTTGCGCCCGTCGGGTTCTAGCTGGGGAATACCATAGCTGGCTGGTACCGATTGAACCTGCTTCGCCCAACCCGGTACATTCAGATTTTTACCGGTGGTAGCCTGCTCAAAGCCTCCGTTAGCTAACAGATTCCAGGTCTGGGAACTTTGCCTTCGACTCTGGCTGTTTTTATCCAGCCAGAAGAAATCTACCAGTAGCGGAAAACCAAGATTTAACGCGGTAGGAGTTCGCAGGCTAAAGCCCTGTAATTTCCAGCCATTAGCTATTTCTAGCGGCATATCCTGCCAGGGCGCTACTTTCCGCCCGACTAGCTGTTGGGGGCTGCTCGCAGGTGGAGCGGCCTCCTCAGCAGAAAGCCGAGACAATTCGGCAGAACCAACCGAAGTCAAAACGGTTTTGTAGCGAGCATAAAACAGATCAGACCATTTACCAGGATGGATGTTTACCGCACTCTGAAAATATTCCAGGCTTTTCGACCAATCCCGGTGCAGCATAGCCTGGATTGCCTGAGCATACTGGTATTCGGGTAGTCCCATTGGCACGGGCAGGTCGGGGGAAGCCTTTCTTTCCTGCATAGCTGCGCTAACAGCCTCTAAACTTCGCACGTAGTTGCTTCCCAGAGCGGAGGCCTGAAGCAGATACTGAGCCGCGCTATCAGGTTGCCCACTGTTAATAGCTTTCAGAGTGTCCAGAGTTAATTGCAAATCTGAAATAGCTCCTGCTTCCGAAGAAGTTTGAGCTGGTATTTCATTATTCAGCCCGGCTTCGTAAGAGGCTTGCAGAGCAGGAGCATTCTTTAACAATTCTATGCCATTCAGGTTGTGCCTTAGAAGAGGTAAACTCAACGCCGCCACGCCAAACACGGTTAGCATTCCGGCCAGTACTTGCACTAGCGCAGTAACTAAATCCTTTAAGGGCAGCTCTTTATTCGGTAAAAGCATAGATTTCGTCGGTTTCACCCAGGTTTGGCCCAGTAACAGCTTTTAACTTGTAACCAAGACTTTCCAGAAACTCCCAACAATCCCGGTGCAAGCTCGGACTATGCGTCGCCAGAAAAATAACCGGGTGGTAAGTGCTTAAGAGCATTTTTGCACCATGCAAAGCCTGGTATTCCGCCCCCTCAATATCCATCTTGATAAAATCAGGCGGAGCTATTTTACCATCCCGCAACAGTTCATCCAGGGAAACCGCTTTTACTTCAAGTTCACCGCCGGGAGCAATAGCTCCCATAGAACTATGGGAACCTTGCTTGAAGCGAAGAATCGTACTGGTATCGCTCACAGCCGCTTCAATTACCTCAACATTGGGCACCCGGTTGATTTCGAGATGCCTGTACAAATAGGTCAGATTATCGGGTAGAGGTTCAAAAGCTACCACCTTACCACCAGCTTCAACCAGCCTCGAGGCAAGAAGGGTGTAAAACCCGACATGGGCACCGATGTCAAATACTATGCTGCCAGAAGTAATATTCTTAGCAAAAAGATTTTGGATAGTAGGTTCATAAGTGCCTAGCCAGCATGCATTAATACTTGAACCAATAACCCATTTCTTACCCCGCAGTTTGCCCTGTAGGATCGGTACAACCGTGCTAGAGGGAATAAAACGCAAAGGTAATCTTAAGGTTTTTCTGATTAGAGTTTTGGAAGAACTGGCCGAAAAATTCATGTTATACTCCACCGGCTAATTTAGATGCTGTAAAATCTCTTCCAGACGGTCTTGATAAGTATGTTTGCCTTCTGTTACCAGACGGTAGCCTGCCTCAGCAATACGCTGCCGCTCGGTGGGGTGCTTCAAATAGTAATCGATTTTGGCAAGCATCTCTTCGGCAGAGCCAAAGTAAGCGGCTTCTCGGCCTTCTTTAAATAATTCTAGATGTTCTTCAGTACGGTCAGCCAGCATAAAACCACCGCAAGCCGGTAATTCAAAACTTCGCATTACCGTGCCAGCCCGGTTAGCTCGGCGCACCAGATTAAGGCCGATTTTCCCGCCAGCTAAGGCCATTCTATAGTCGGAGTCGAGTGCCATACCCCGGTAGTAAGGTTTTAATTCTTCAAATCTGTGCCAATAGCCACCATAAAGACTTAAATTAAGGTTAGAAACAGTGGTTAGAGCCTGAATCATTGGAACGCGATCACTATCAGCCCCGCCGATAAATACCACATCACTGCAAAAGCGAGCTTTTTGTTCGGCGCTATTCGGTATTTCTCGGAAATGCAAATTCGGCTCATAGGCCCAGCGCATATAAGTAACTTTTTTAGCTCCGGCCTGTTGCACATCGTTTATAAAGCCCCGGCTGGTACAGACATAGAGATCATAACAGGGAATACCTGTCACGAGGTCAGAGCGGGCGACTCGTTTGTTAAAAGGATCGTCCGTAGCAAAATTCACTAGAATGGTACTGGTACTTCGTTTTATTTCAGCCAGAGTAGCTGGGGAAATAAAATTACCCTTGACAATAATCAAAACATCAGGTTGAAAGTGCTGTACTGTCTCAAGCACATCTTGGTTAAGCTGCCGGTAGACCAGTGGACGACCTCGCAACAATCGATAAGCCAACTTCTGAAACAGGGAACGTTCCAAAGGTTTCAGATAACTGGACTCGTCAAAAAAGACGAACTCGTATTCAAGCCTTTTTAGCGCTCTGGCAAAGAAAGAGCCAACCGCATAAGAACGGCCATCGCCATAGAGCATTATTTTCTTGAAACCCGTGTTCAATCTGGCTTCCTGTTTCTTTGCAAGAATGCTACCATTTTTTAGCTTTTTTAGCCTGGTTGGAGCGAGCTTTTACATCGTGAAGGGCCTCTAAAATGCCTTCAACACATTCCTGGTAGCTCCAACTGGCAATCCTCTGCCGTCCGGCGTTACCTAATCTCTGCCGTTTTTCAGGATCAAGCAGCAGTTCCTGAAGTATATCGGCGAGACGTTCCGCGTCCCCCATCGGATAAATATAACCGGTCTCTTCCTTCAACACTAAATCCTGCCCGCAGCCCACTTTATCCGAGACTACCACCGGCATCCCAAATAACATCGCTTCGTTTACTACCAGGCCCCAGGTTTCGGTACGGGAAGGCAATACAAAAATGTCACCACAGCTATAATAAGCCGGAAGTTCAGTCTGATTCTTGAAGCCAGCGAAATGCACCTGATTTAGCCGGTGTTCTTCAATATAAGCTTCAAGCCTGGGCCGCATCTCGCCGTCACCTACCAGGAGGAGACTGGCCTCAACCCCCCGCGCAGTAAGCTTATGATAAGCCTCTAACAAAGTATCGAGGCGTTTTAATTCTTGCAGTTTTCCTGAGAACATAATAACGGGCAGATCAGGCTTGAAACCAAGCGCTTTTTTAATGGTAGCTCGATCAAGGTGGTTTTGGGCTAGTAGGTGATTGAAAAAATCATTATCTACACTATAGGGGGTATGATACATTCGATCTGGCTTAACACCATAATTAGCATAGAACTGGCGATTCGCCGTTCCAATGGTAAGAAAGCCCGAAGTTACACGGAATAAAGCACTTAAAAGTATTTTTTTAGCCAGCCTTACATACCACTTTTTGGGGGTTAGTAGCTGCGACTCAGTTCGCAACAAAACTGGAGTACGGCTAAGCCAGGCTCCAAGATAGGCCAGAAGAGATAAATTCTTAGCGTAGCTGTTTATAAAAACAGCATCGTAATCCTGTTGCCGTAGCTCACTTATTATCCGGGTATGTGCCAGGAACCTTTGGCGCGTGGATAGCTTCATGGCAGCCCTGGTCAGAAAGGAGGATTTGTAGCCTTCTAAAAGTGGCCTATCCCACGTGAGCGAAATTCCAAAGCCAGGGTCTAACCCTCCAACGAGGCTACGATCATCTCCATAATAAACCGTCAAATCAATTGCCTCGTGCTGGGCCAGCAACCGTAGTAGTGGAGCCTGATATTGTACCGGATGGGAAGTCACTACTGCCAAGCGATATTTAGGCGCACTTTGAGAAAGTGACTGCGAATTTTCTGATTTTAGCTGTTTAAGCATAGCAAAATCTGACTATAAGACTCTTTTATTGAGCACAATGATAAACCAAAATTGTTTGCTGGCCTAAACGAAGCTCATCTCCTTCATTAAGGAGTACGGGTTGGTTGCCAAGTTTATTTCCGTTTAGCCAGGTTCCATTCATACTCCCAAGATCATAGAGATAAGCATTATCCGCAACTTGCAAAATTCCAATATGCCTTCGACTGATCTGATCATCTGCCAGTACCGATAACATAACCTGATTACTTGGTGGTTTGCTTGTTCCACCAAGAACCTCTTCAAAAGAAGAGATTGGCTTTGGATTTTTTTGGCGAGCAAGTCGTCCAATTATTACTCGATCCGCGGTAAGCTCGATCTGTTGTCCGGCACAAGGTCCTTCCTTCGCGATAAAACAACCATACAATTTTGAAGGAGAAGTCATAGCCACAGGAACCGTTACTTCAACCATATTGCCCAGGCTTAATGGAGTATCCAGGTGAGTAGAATGGCCGTTACTTCTAGAGCCATTAACCTCCGGCCCATGACCGTTAGAAGAACCATTTAAGCCAGAGTTTCCCTCTAAAGGAACGCTTTTTGAGCGCTCTATCGACGGTAAATCCCTCATAACTGCAACCTGGGTCTGTGCAAGAGCAGGCATAGCTGAGGACGGAGAGGTAGCACCTTTTCTATCAGCCAGAATTATTGAAGGGATAAGGTTTTTTGACGAATCATCGGAAGATTTGTTTTTGGAAAAAAGCTTGAAAGGAAATTTTTGTTTAGAATTTTTTTGGCTGGAATAAGTGTAGTGGTAATAATAATAGTAGGTACGCTGAGAAGTTGAAACCTGATTAAGCACCCCACCGAGTAAGCGGGTACCGGACTGATTGAGCTGAACTTTAGCCTTTTTAAGTGCCCCGGTTCTTGTAGCGCCACTATGAATGACCAAAAGGGTAGCATCGCACAATCGAGCCAAAAGAGTTGGATCTACTACTGGCAGAATCGGAGAACTATCAAAAATTATTACATCCGCAAGCGTCTTAAGTTCCTCAACTAGCTCAAGCATTCGTCGTGAGCCCAGTAATTCCGCCGGGTTAGGGGGAATAGGTCCACTTGCCATGAGATAGAGGTTATCAACACTGGTGGGTACCAGGTGGTCTGCTGCCGAACCACTTTGCTCTAATAGAACAGTAGTAAGTCCTCGAATATTAGTCAACCGAAAATATTGGTGCAGCGAAGGTCGCCTTAAATCGGCATCTACTACTATTACTCTCTTACCTGATTGGGCTATAGCTACCGCTAGATTAGCAGTAGTAGTAGTTTTACCTTCGCCTGAATTGGTACTTGTAATTACGAGCGTTCGAATAGGCTTATCTACTTCAGAGAATTCAATATTAGCCCGTAGTACCCGGTAAGCTTCAGCGTTAGAAGAGCTAACTTGGGTAAGGGTTACTAGTCTTTCGGGTAAATTACTTCCCTTGATGCGGGAAACCACTCCCAGTGTAGAAACCTCGGCTAATTGTTCGATCTGCTCAGTAGTCTTAACAGAGTCATCAAGATACTCTAGAAAAAAGACCAAACTTACTGCCAGTAAAAATCCTACTACTATTGCCAGAATAGTACTGGTGAGGGTGTTAGGACGAACCTTGGTGGCTGTTCGGGCTGCTTCTACAACAGTCAAATTACTGGTCGCTTGAACTTCTGCCAGATGAACGTCCTCAAAACTTTTTAACAGAGTGGCGTAGCTACTGCGATACTGGGTAAGTGCAGTTTGTAAGCGGCTCTGTTCTGCCGTTTGTTCTGGTGTAGCAGGGGATTTTAATGTATCTAGAGTTGCTTGAGTCTTGGTAATATCAGCCTGAATCTTATCGAGCTCTGTTTGTAAGCTTTGTTTGGTGGAAGCATAGCGGCTTTCTTGAATCTGTTGATTTTGAACACTAAATTCATCTGCTATCGCGTTCGCAATTAGAGCGGCCTGTTGAGGGTTGGGGTCTTCAACCGAAAGTACCAGCAGTTGAGTATCGCGTACTATATCTACTGTAACATTTTTGGCTAATTGCTCTGCGCTCGTCTTTAACTTAAGGTTTTGAATTACTTTATCCAGGACTGGTTGTTTGCGTAATAACTCTTTATAAGTTTTGGCAAGGTTCTGGCTGGTTAATACAGAGTTATAATCAGGTGAGGTACTACTGGTAGGAGCCAGGTTAATCAATAATGTAGTAGAAGCCTGATAAATCGGCGTCGTCAAAATATTAACAGTAAAAGCTCCACTGCCGAATATAAATATAAAAAGTATGATCAGCCATGACCGGCGTCTTAATAAAGACCAGTATCTTCTTAGTTCCAAAGTTGTTCTACCTTTAATAGATTGATTGTGGTTTAAAGCTTAATTCTCGGACAAAGCCCCATAAAAGTAAATTCTGAATTAAAGGCTTAATTCTCTAACTCAAGCCAGCATAAAAGAGTTATTAGACCGCTTTGAATGAGTTCATAAAGCTGGGTTGCAAGTTTTGGTAACTCTGCATCGGAATCTATGGCAGGATCACTTATATTATAAATCTTACCGGAAAGTTCCGAAATCAAGCGCAACTTTCGTGATTGGCGGGGATATTGTTGAGCCAGCCGCATAATTTGCTGCTGTTCCATAGCCAGTACCAGATCGGCCCGTTGAAACAATTCCGGTGTTATGGGGCGAGCCTGGTGTTTAGATAGATCAATTTGGTATTTTGAGGATACCACTTCAAGCAGACTATCTGGGGCTTTGGAACCGGCAGTAGCGTCAAGGCCGGCGGAAGTGACTAAAACCCGGTCTCGCAAATGATCTTGCTCAAGCGCCCGTTGAATAAAAGCGGCAGCTAAAGGTGAGCGAAAAAGGTTTCCGGTACAAACTACCAAAACATTCTTTTCAACGGTATTTCCTTCAAAAAAAGATAAGGGTATTTTTTGATTGAGCACTGGCTTTCCTGACTGTCCTAGAACGAATAACCTTCTAAATTTAGATATAGCACGAGGTGTTTATTATGTTATTAGCCAATTGCCATGCCTATTTTAACGTGCTGGCAGGCATGCTACCGCCCTTTCGACGCCCTTTTAAGTTTTCGAAGCAGGTTTCTGGTAAATACGACCTGTGATGGAAAACTTAGAACCTCTACCGGAACTTGATTTAAACTTGTACCTGACTAAAAAAATAACTTTCTCGATTTACTGTTGCTACTAATAACACCTGGTAGCGAAGTTGCCTTGCTAAAAGTGTGACATACGCTGGAGTAAATCTTTCTCAAGAGCGATCCTGGTAAGACGACCCAGGATTTGTACTAAGACCTGAACTCGGCCCTGCGCCGTTAAAGGCTGGTCAAAGACTACCGCCAGCCCGGCAAATGGGCCGCTTGTAATTTGAAGCCGCTCGTTAGCTTCAAAGGGCCGGGCTAAATCGGCCAGGACAGTTTTACGGCGGTATTCCTCGCGCCGGGCGATTTCTTCGACTAGGCTATCCGGTAAGGGAGTAGCGCCTGCGTCATCATGCAAAATATAACTGACTCCCGGTGCCCAGCGCACGTAGTTCCAGTAGGGTGAAGTATGTTCAAGCTGGAAAAAAATATAGCCAGGGAAGAGGGAAGCCGATTTCAGGGTACTGTTACCTTTGCCTGGGGTAAATAGCCTGGGTAAATATGAATTGATTTGATAACGCCGCAGGTTGTTTTGTACCAGTTCTTCGGCCCGAGGTTTAGTTTTGATAAGATACCACTGAGGGCTGGCCTGCTCATTCCTGCCGGGGAATGTGCCATCCATCTCAATTGTTTGGCGAGATACCATACTGACCTTTCCAGGTATACCTTCGCTACACCGGGTGGAATGCCAAATAGCTACAACATAGCATGCCACAATAACATTATAGTGCTGGAAGACTTTAATAAGTTATATTTCGTTTAAATTAATAGGGCAACGCTTTTACCAAAAAAGCTAGTATTATTTTTGCCCACTACTGATTTGTAACTAAATATTAACGTCTAAATTAAATCTCTCGCAAGCACCAAATGGTTAACGTATGAGTACGAAAAAGGTACTGGTTTCAGTATTAAAAAGACCATAACATATTACCTAAATAAAGTCAATAGTCTTTACTCTATTTTTTCGATTTGTATCGGGAATTGAGCCTGGATATTGTTCTTTTTCTATAAACTATATAAGTTAAAATAAGTTATGAAGTTAAAACATAGTAGAGGAGAAAAATATTTTGAAAAAGTAAATAAAGAAGCAAGGAGAGCGCCGCTGACTATTAACAATAAGTCAGTGGCGCTCTCCTCTGTGATCTTGTTAAGCTAGAATTACTAGCGACGCATTACGACACAGCTCAGCCGATTTCCACTGGTCTGGCTTACTAATTGCCGCCCATTGAAGTGCGTCAGGGTAAGGCTCTTAAGAATATTTTTGCCTTGCAACACCAGGCCATCTCCTTTTCCGGCTTGCACCCCTTCCAGCACAAGCGGCGAACTACAACTTCCACCGTCAATGGTCACTCCTGCTGGAACGGATGGCAGGAGGCCGCTCAAAGTAATGGTATGCCCATTTGCGGGAAGAGCAAAACTGATAGTCTGGCCGGTGCTAACCCGATTTTTTAACAAATAGGAAAGTGTCCCAGGTGTATCTCCCTTACCATTGTCAGTGGCGCTGATTACTACCAGCATCCCAGTACATTTCAGGCTATAGCTCACGGTAGGTTGGAGTGGATCGGTGGTAGTTAAAGTTAAGGTGGCGCTGCGAAGCCCGGCGGCACCGGGAGTACAGCTTAGCGTTAAAGTTTTATTTGCACCCCCCGCAATCGTAACCGGGAAAGAAGCCGGGCTGGTAATTGCAAAATCAGCGGCATTGGCGCCACTAAAGCTGGGATTACTCAAACTCAGGTCGCTACTTCCTAAAGCAGTGACGGGCAGATTAGCTGTTACGCCAATGCCAAGCGGAGTACTACCCAGGTCAATCGTACTGCCGGGAGCAGGCGTCGAGCTATAACCGGAGGCTACCCCGAAGGCTACCAGCCCGTTTCCAGCAGGTACAACCAGGAGACTTTCGCCAGCCGCCATACCTGCGCCCGAAATAGTGTTGCCCACACTCCCACTCCAGACCTGTGCCCCGGTGGTGGGATTAAATCCATAAAGTTTGTTATCATTGCCACCTATATAAACTACCGCGTTAACTACTACCGCAGGAGTGACAAACGGAATACCGGACAGATTTTTGGACCATAAAATAGTGCTGGTAGAGGCATTACGCGCTTCCAGAATACCATTATTGACAAAGAAGCCCACTCCACCATCGAAAGCCGGGGGCTGGCCTTGCACCGCCATACTGCTGGCAGGCTGGCCTGTATTACTGTCTAGTACAATTCCAGGACTGGCCCAATCTCGTACATAAAGACGGCCATTGTAAAGGATTGGAGTTGCACCACCACCGCCAGAACAACCAGGGAAATAGCCCCAGATTAAAGCGCCACTGGTTGGATTAAATTTGTAGACGTTAGGGCAGGCGTAAGAGACATAAACTCCATCATCACTTACCGCCGGGGAGGAACTGTTGCCATTGGCGACCGAGGCCGTCCACATTAAAGTTCCATCGCTCTCTCGCAAGGCGTAAAGCGTTCCGCCACCACCGGCCCCACCGGTATAAACCAGGCCGTTGCGAGCTGTAGGCGGCGAGTCAAAACTCCACTGGCCGGGTAGTTGTTTAACCCACAAACTGTTCCCAGTCGCGGCTTCGTAGGCGCTCATCAGCCCACCACTATTAACCACAAAAACCCGTCCCGCTTCATAGGCAGCAGCGGCCCAGCCTGACCCTATACTGAGGGGACCCCAGGCGATTTGCCCATTGGAGACATTCAAGGCATACAGGCGTGTCCCGGCTCCACCGGTAGTAATTATAAACACCTTACCTTCGGCTAAAAGCGGGTAGGAAGGTGCTCCACCTAAGTCTACCGTCCATTTCGCAGTAAGAGGTGGATTAAAGTTAGGAGTATAGAGCGCACCACTATGCATGGTATCAAATTGATAGGCCACGCTCTGACCGGAAGGAGCTACTGACTCGGCATTAGCCATATTAAAGACAGCACTTGTGGCTACTCCGCTTACACTGGCAGTCACAGTATAGTTACCAACCGTACCGTTAGCCTTGAAAGCCGGAGCAGTCGCCACCCCCGAATTAGCGGTTGGTACAACTGTGGAACTGGAAGGACCGGGGAAGGTTCCAGTCGCGCCGCCAGGTGCCGTAGTAGCCTGGAAAGTAACACTTACCCCGCTTATGAGGTTGCCAAAACTATCTTTGACCGTGGCTTGTAGCGGGATACTGAAAGTCGTGTTAATCATAGCAGTCTGGCTAACCCCGGAACTGGCTGTGATAGTTGCCGGACTGGCAGGTGCTACTGCAATAGTAGCCTGGCCCGACTGGCCTGCCACCGCAGTATCTATAGCAGTAAGGGTCTGGTTACCCGAAGTTTTAAGGGTTACACTAAAACTGTGTGTTCCGTTATCTGCGGCGGTAAAAGTATAGTCAGAGGGCAGGACAGCCTGAGTGTCGCTACTGACAAAATGAGCCGTCCCGGTATAACCGGTATTGGTATTTCCGGCGGCATCTTTGGCAGTAACCGTAATATTAAAAGCTATCCCTGCCGTAGCATTAGCGGGGGCGGTAATCCGCAGACCAGCATCGGGCGCGAAGGCTACCAGTTTGTTGCTGGCCGGTACAAACAGCAAACCTTCGCCCGCTCCCAACCCGGTCAGCAAAGTAGCATTATGCTCGTCGGGATATTTTATTCCAGCACCAGCATTACCGTGCCAGCTTTGACTTCCAGTAGCGGCATCAAAGGCATAAACATCACCGGCGGCAGTGCCCACATAAACATTGCCATTGATAACAATTGGAGCAGTTACAAAGGGATTGCCAGCAACACTGGCAGACCAGATTACTGCCTGAGTAGCCGCATTGCGAGCTTCAAGGCCACCGTTATTGACAAAAAAGCCTGTTCCATTGCTAAAGGCCGGGGTAGGCTGAGCCGCAAAACTTCCCAGTTCCGTACCGGTAGTTGCATCCAAAATCAAGCTGTTAGAGGAAGCATCATCACGAGTGTACAATCTGCCATTGTAATAGACTGAAGTACGCCCCCCACCACCTGAACAGCCAGTGGTATGGTGCCAGATAAGCGCACCACTTCCAGGATTAAATTTGTAGTCTTGCTGGCAGGCGTAAGAGACATACACTCCTTCGTCAGTTACGGCGGGAGAAGAATCGTCTCCATTTGCAACACTTGCCGTCCAGAGTACCGTTCCATCAGTTTCCCGCACAGCGTAGACCGTACCGCCACTACCCGCGCCACCGGTGTAAACAATACCATTCAAAGCTGAAGGTGGTGAGGTAAAGGAGTACTGGCCTGGCATTTGCTTAGACCAGAGCAAAGCGCCGTTCGAAGCATCAAAGGCTTGCATTACTCCATTGTAGTTAATAACAAATACTTTACCGTTATCGTAGGCAGCGTTTGAAAAAGAATAAGTGCCTGGAATATCTACCGGACCCCAGGCAATCTGGCCGGTAGCAGCATCGAGGGCATAAAGTTTCGTACCATAAGCAGCACCCTTGGTGGTGGTTACAAAAACTTTGTGCTCTCCCACTACCGGGTAAGAAACGGTATTTCCCAGGTCTACTGACCATTTGGTTTTCAATCCCGGTTCAAAATTAGCCAGTGCAATTGCACCGTTATGCGCTGGATTAATCTGGTAGGCGCTGGGCTGGAATGAGCCGTAATCCACCGGTAAGTTGGTCAGGACGAAGGTGGCATTATTAGCGATCCCGCTAACTGAGGCGGTGACGTTGTAGCTACCGGCAGTCCCGTTGGCTGTGAAAAGAGGAGCGGTTGCGACTCCATTAGTATTGGTTGTAGCACTGGCTGAAGTGGTATTCGATGGGAAGGTACCGCTCGCCCCGCTTCCCGGTGCACTAAAAGTAACACTAGCCCCGCCCACCAGGTTGCCACAACCATCTTTAACGGTAGCTTGCAAACTGGTTAAGAAGGCGGTGTTAACCACAGTACGCTGGCCCGCTCCAGCCGTAGCGGTAAGGCTGGCCGGAGTGCCGGGGGTATTAGTCAAAGCGAAATTAGCCGGAGTGTTAATTCCGCTAACTGTAGCGGTGACATTATAACTTCCGGCCTGACAGTTAGCAGTAAAGGTCGGAGCCGTAGCAAAGCCGTTAGCATCGGTGGCAACTACCGCACTTGTGCTAAAGCTACCGCTGGCCCCACTATTTGGCGCGGCAAAAGTAACATTTATTCCGCTCAAAGGATTCCCGTTTAAATCCTTAACCTGGGCTTTAAGCCGGGTAGTAAAAGCTGTTCCGACCGAGGCACTCTGTGGTGTACCATCCACGGCAGTTATAGTACCGGGCGGAGGGGTAGTTACCAGCACCACGGTTGATCCATTCAAAGTGCTATTGGCCGTATCGGTTACTGTAATAGCTTGATTTCCAGGAGTTCTTAAAGTCAGGCTGAAGGTATGTGTTCCATTATCACCTGCTACAAAGGTGTAGTCAGTCGGAAGGGTAGCCTGATTATCCGTACTGGTAAAATGGATTGTGCCAGTATAGGCGGTATCAGTATTGCCAGAGGCATCCTGGGCCGTGACTGTCAGATTAAAGGCTGTACCGGTGACAGCGCTGGCTGGGGCGGTGAGTTTGAACCCTGCCCCGGAACCAAAGGCTACCAGCTTCTGGCCTGCCGGGACGACCAATATACCCTGCCCGGCAGCCGAAGTCCAGGACACAGTACCGCCGAGCGTACCATGCCAGACCTGGTTGCCGTTAGTTATATCAAATCCGTAGACATCTCCGGCAGCGCTATTACTGACAGCATAGACAAAACCGTTACTGACAATCGGAGGCGATACCAGGGTCTGGTTGGGAATGGTAGCGGTCCAGAGGGTGGCACCGCTAGTAGTATCACGAGCGGTAAGCTTTCCATCTACAAAATAGCCTATTCCGCTGTCGAAGGCCGGGGTAGTTATTGCACTGGCCTGGAAAGAAACGGCCTGGCCGGTGGCGCTATCCAGGACAGCAATTGTATCGTTAGATCTATGGAGATAAAGCCGGTTGTTGTAAAGCACTGGGGTAGGTTGTCCAAAAGAGCAGACGCTGTTACTAGTCCAGATAAGCGCCCCGGTAGTAGGGTTGAACTTGGAGACACAGCCTGCTGCAACATATACCCCCTCATCTGTCACCAGGGGAGCCGAATTATCTCCGTTGCCAGTAGGGACGGACCATAAGAGTGTTCCATCACTTTCCCGGAAGGCATTTAAAGCACCACTCCCGGTCCCTATATTATAGACAATTCCGTTATAGGCTGTTACTGGTCCTAGAGACCAGGTCTGGGCTAAAGGAGCGCGGTATTGCCAGAGTAAAGTACCAGTAGCCGCATCTATGGCCGACATCCTGGCATCGTTTACCGAGAAAACCTTGCCATTATCGTATGCAATCCCCATATCATAATAGCTGTAACCAATACTCCTGATGGGCCCCCACAAAATCTGCCCGCTGGTTGGGTCAAGGGCATAAAGTTTCAATTCATCTGCCGCATTGGTCCCTTTAACTGCCACAAACACTTTACCACCCGCTACGATGGGGTAGCGCATGATTTGTCCGCCCAGGTCGACTGACCATTTGGTTTTAAGGGTTGGCCCAAACCCCGGCATCGCGATTGCCCCGGTATGCGAAGGGTTGAGCTGGTATGCTACGGGCAGGGATGGATTGGAGCCTACTGACAAATTGCTCAGGTTAAAAGTAGCACTGGTAGCTACACCTGTGGCTGTTGCTGTTACAGTGTAGCTACCAGTGGTTGCGTTCGCCGTAAAGGATGGGGCAGTTGCTACGCCTGCAGCGTCGGTTGTTACGGTTGGACTACTGGCAAAACTACCGGAAGCACCACTGGCGGGAGCAGTAAAAGTGACCGTCACCCCGCCGACACCATTACCACAGCTATCCTTCACGGTTGCCTTGAGTAGAGTATTAAAGGCTGTACTGACTATCGTACTCTGCCCTGATCCAGCCGAAGCCACAATCGTAGAAGCTGTACCGCTGGTGTTAGTAAGGCTAAAACTGGCGGGGGTAGGCGCACCTGTCACGCTAGCCGTTACGGTGTAGCTACCGGCGGTGCAGTTCGCCGTAAGGGTGGGAGCAGTGGCAATTCCGTCTGCCCCAGTCGTAACCTGGGCACTGCCCGAAAAACTGGCAGTGGCTCCACTGGCAGGCACGCTAAAGAGCACACTCACGCCACTTACGGGATTACCAGCTTCATCTTTAACCAGGGCTTTGAGCGCTGTACCAAAGGCGGTACTGACCGGGGCAGACTGAGGGGTTCCGGCGCTGGTCGTGATGGTACGTACCGGGGGAGGGGTAGTAAAAGCATCGACGAAAGCTTTGGCATCCTTAAGCGAGCCCAGCCCGGTTACATAGTCCCAGCCACTTTTAGCATTCACACCGTTATAGCCGGTCGTTACATCATAAAGCCAGGGTGCGCCCTGGTAATTAGCATAGATAAATGGGTTAAAGCCGCCTACTGGTTGTCCGGCCCGTTGAGCCGCCAGGGCTGCAATACCAGCCATTAAAGGTGAACTGGCGCTGGTTCCACCGCTCAAACAGTTATCATTACAAAGCCCGTTAAATCCGATAAAAAAGACAGGAATACCGGACTGCGGGTCGCCATCCATACTTAAATCTGGCTGCACTCGCCGGGCCGAAGCCGGGATATAACTGAATTTAGCCTCGGTTGGGACTGCTATGCCCTGGTAGGAAGGGCGAGGATAGTTGATCGTAATACCGCCGCCGGAAGAACCGGAATTACTCTGCAAACAGGTTCCATCGTTGGTACCGTTGCTAACCGAGCAGCTCCAGCCGGTTTCGGTCTGCCAGGCATTGGTAGCATCATCCCTGGTCAAGCGGGTTCCCCCTACCGAAGTTACCAGGTCGTCCCCGGAGGGAAAACTGCTATAGCCCGTACCCGAACACTGAAAAACGCCGCTATCGCCACTGCTGAAAAACACCGCCGTCCCTTTGACCGCCGCGCTGGCAAACACGGTATGGTAGGCATCAATCGTAGAGGGTGGTACAGAGCTTTCGCAGGTTCCCCAGCTATTGCTAATAGCAGTTACGTTGTCATTGATTGCCTGCGAAAGAGCGGTCTGCATATCGGCAAAAGTAGCGCTGGCTCCCACATAAAACCGAATAGCTGCCTGGGGGGCCGCTACCTGGACCAGCTGGACATCCATATTAGCTTCAATCCGCACTCCGTCGCTGGCGGCAGGGGTGGCATTGCCGATAACTGTGAGGTTTAAGGGCTGACCGTAGGCGCTGGTCCAGCGAGCAAGGTCGGTCTGGCTAGGGGCACCCCAGAGGGTAATAGCTACGGTGGTTCCCTGCCCGGTCAGGTTGGTTGCGCCAATATTATAAGCGGTTCGGAGGCTGGCTGCCGTATTGCTGCCACTGGTAGCCGCTTGAGGAACAGGTGGTATCTGGTTAAGCTGGGGTTTATGCAAGCGGTCAAAGCCGGTAACACCCTTTATTTTTGTGGCCAGTGGGGCAGGTAGTTTTAACGGGGTAACATTTATAAGGCCGTTTTCACCCTGGGCATTAATCCGGCTTTCGCTGCGGGTTCCAAAAGCATTATCTAACTGGGAGGCCGTTCCACTCACCGTCAGGAGCAACCGGTCAGCACTCTCATATTTGAGAGTCAGACCTTTGCCCTTAAAATAGTCTTTAATGTAATCCACAACCTGAGTTTCGGGGGCAAACTGTTGCAGGTAATCACTCTGGCTCAAAATTTTACGATACTGAGGCGAGGCAGGGTTTTGAATGTTGCGGGCGGTAGCTTCAAAGAGAGCTTCATTGCGCGGAGCCAGGACGATTGCAACCTGGTCTGTTGTAGTAGCAAGATTTATATTTGGCGCATTTACGTTTGTACCCAGATCAGGCGAAAGGCTCCCGGCAAGATCTACCAGCGGATCATTTACAGTCTGGGCACCTAACTCGGTAGGAGGATTCAAGGAAAAAAGCGTAACGAACACGGTTAATAAAGCTACGAGCAGGACGAACCTTTTTTGCTTTAACACTTCTTTTATTTCTTTCTACTTACTAACAACTACTCCGGTAAATGCTCCGATACCTAAAAACTGCGTCACAAAAACACCTGCCACACCAGGGGTTGCGATTGCGAAGGGTTAAGGATTGCCTATTAAATAAACCTGACTGCCGATTTTACTTGCTACTAAACTACCGTTGAATTTTTGTTCAAACCCAGGGAAAAGAGCAGATTTATTATAGCACATTCATTGCGGAATTTCACTGAATTGAATTGTAAAGAATCAAGCGTGGCGAATTTTTAGTATATCGCTAAGCAACTGTCGCTTTGCTACGGCTATGAGAGTAGTTGCCAGCTATAAAAGGACGTGTGACGAAACTGAGCCTGTTCCGTCACACCCAGAATTAACTAAAGTGGTTTGCCGAGGAAATCTATAGAGCTATGTGTGACGGAACTGAGCCTGTTCCGTCACAGTACCTCTACCTTATTAGGAGCTTTATTCGTGTGGTTTGCGTTTGGCGTAACGTCCGGCAGACAGTTCGTAAGCATCGGTCAGGAGCGGTTGCACCTGATTCTCGAAGGTTTCGCGGCTGGGGTTAAGGATGCTGACCCAGTACATCCGGCCATAAACGGGGTGAGGAAGGATTTTGTCGAGGACAGTATAGTCATAGCCGGGAATCGGATCGTAGTCGGAGGCTTTGGAGGCAGGAGGCGTACCAAAAAGAGCCTGAAAGCTGGCCTTACCTGATCCGATATTTAGCCGGAAGATACCAGGACGGTTCAAGTTTGAGAACTGGTCGTTGAAATCGCTGGTTACGAGGGTAGCAAAGGGGAATTTTTTTTGAGGGTCGTTAAAAAAGAAGGTATCACCGTTCGCCATCGTTGTTTCAACCTCCTCAAAGTTAGTTGTAATAAAATTAGTAATTTCCTCTTCATTCATAAGAATGACTCCTTTCCAAACCTGATAAACCCATTTCCTCTTCGTATTTCTGGTTCAATAGAGATAAATGTCTATAAGAATTGGTGTTTTGTTGTTACAGGTTTATTGTACAACTCAAATGCAATAATGGAGAGTTTAACCTGCAAAGGTTTTCTCAAGCTTACCTGCTCCAGCTTATATAAGCTGCTCAATAGGTGGCAAAAGAGCCAATTTAATGCTATAACATAGCTATTAGCTCCACCAAATAAAGCAGGCAACTCTCTTATAGCAGTTGAGGATTTTACATGATAGTTTCTGATAGCTTTCGGACAGCAGAATTGGCTCAGGCAGTGGGGATAAGCGTCCAACAGGTACGCAATTACGAGGCGAGCAATTTTATCCCGCTTGCCGAGCGCAGCCCCAGCGGCTACCGGCTTTATACCGGAAAACATCTGGCAGCCCTTAAAACGGCCCGTGGTCTCCTCGAAGGTTACGGCTGGCAGCAGGCCCGCGAGATTATGCAAGCAGTCCATCAGGGTAATCTTACGGCGGCACTGGCCCTGATTGACGAACGCCACGCCCAGCTCGCCCTCAAACGCTCCCAGGTCGAGCAGACCCTGGCAGCTTTACGCAGCCTGACGTCTCAACCGGCTACGGCGGCCTCTTCTCCACGTCGTGCTTCTCGTTTACGGATAGGTGAGGCAGCCGAGGCAGTGAGGGTACGGGTTTCGGCTTTGCATTTCTGGGAGCAGCAGGGTTTGTTGCACCCTGTGCGTGAACCCGGTAGTAAGTATCGCCTGTATGATGAGGCGCAAATGCGACGGCTGCGGGTGGTTGTGATGCTAAGGGAGGCCGGTTACGAATTTCCGACCATTCACACTACCCTGGACGAGCTGGCTGCCGGACGCCCTGAACGGGCCATCGCGGCAGTCGAGAAACGCCGGGCCGATTTCGCCCGGACGAGTTGGGCCTGTCTGGTGGGAATGGCTTCTTTCCAGGCGTATGTCAGAGAATTCTGGCCGGAGCTTTTGGAGGGTGAATTCGGGCAGCGTTAGCAAAGCACGCCTGACGAAACTGAGCCTGTACCGTCATAGACTCCTCACTCCTGGTGAGCTTATTTCGTTATAAGAGCAAAATTTTAACCGAGAGTACTCGCGACACATTTTAACTTATTGCCACCTTTGAGCGCGTGAATTTGAGAGCCTAGAAAGCCTTTAACTTTTAGCCCGGTAAGGGTATTACTTCCGTTGAGGGTCAGCCCAGGGCCGACGATGCCTGAACCGTTAATCGTTATATCGGGCTTTTTGGTAAGGCTATTACAGACCCCATTAATAGTTACACTGGCAGGTATATTGAGGCTACTTCCCGATAAAGTGATCGAACCGGGAACAGTTGAAAGATTGATATTGATAATCTTGCTGGAATAGGCCGGGTTAGCAGTTAAGAAGTCAGTGGCATAGCGAAGCGTACCGCAAAGATTATTATCCAGGGTGCTGGTTACTTTTAGAGGATCACAGACATTCAGGGTAGCGGTGTTACTGGTTGCGCCTGTTCCACTTTCAGTGGATGTAATGGGGTTGGTAATATTATTTTTGGTTCCATCCGTCGTAGCTTTAACCCCAACGCTAATGGTACAACTGGCTCCCGCGGCTAATGCACCACCGGTTAAAGTTATAGTACTACCGTTCAAGTTAGTTGTCCCATTACAAGTACTTGTTAGACTACCTCCTAAATCTACCACCAGACCGGCAGGCATATTATCGGTAAAACTTATCTGGCTGAGAGAATCAGCAAGGTTAGGATTATGAATGGTAAAGGTAAGAGTGGTAGATGCATTAAGAAGGATATTACTTGTGCCAAAAGCTTTGCTGATGGTGGGTGGGGCCAGGATACTGCCAAGTAACACGGTTGCGCTATTACCCAGACCATCCCAGGTCGCCAGGTCAAGCACGCCATCTCCGTTATAATCCCCTATTGCCATAAACTGGGACTGATGTCCAGCAGGGTAGTTGACCGGAGCTTGAAAAGTACCATTACCATTACCAAATAAAAGGCTTATTCGATCATTGACCGTATCGCTTGTCACCAGATCAAGATAACCATCTTTATTAAAATCGGTGGCTCGTACCTGCCCGCCACTAGCACTGGCCGGATAATTGACCGCATTTTGAAAGGTACCATTTCCATTACCAAGTAGGACGCTTATATTACTGGTTCCTACCCCTATGGCAGAATTGGCCGTAACCAGATCGAGCTTACTATCTCCGTTTACATCTGCTACTATTACGCAATAGGGCTTTAATCCTACCTGATAACTTGCTCCAGTGGTAAAAGTACCATTCCCGTTTCCTAAAAGCACCAGAACGGTGCTATTCATGTTAAACGGTAATGGATCGAAGGTGACTGCTAGATCTAGCTTCCCATCCCCATTGAAATCACCTTTGTCTAAATTTACTGGATTCTGACCCACTATTGTAGCAATAAAGGGTTGAAAAGTGCCATTTCCATTATTCAGCAAAATATTTATGTTACTCGAAGCTTCATTAGGTACCGCCAGATCTGGTTTGCCATCCCCATTGAAATCACCTACCTGCACCGCATGAGGATCGTAGCTGGTAGGATAAGTCACGAAATTCTGGAAAGTACCATCTCCGTTACCTAATAATACAGATATATTCGACAGACCAGGATGTGCCATTACTACATCAGGTCGAAGATCGCCATTAAGATCTGCAAGAACTAAGGCAATAGCACTGACACTGGTAGCATAATTAACTGCGGGCGCGAAAGTACCATTGCCATTGTTGATTAAAACGCTTATGTTAGCAGAACTAGTATTAGATGTTACAAGATCTAGCTTGCCATCACCGTTTAAATCTCCCTGCGCTATACCAGCCGGAGGCTCTCCCACAGGATAGTGCTGGGGTGGGCCAAAAGTAAAATTTGGCGAGGGTGCAGCGGCAAGCGGAATAGCCGCTAGTACTGTTGAGTCAGCTAAAGCCGAAGAACCGCTTCCTAATAGAAGAAAGAACACGAAAAGGCTAATTATTATCTTTCGGTTCATAACAGGATTCAGGCGGAGAACTTTGGGCCAAATCCTACTAGGGTTCATGCTATCCTCATAATCTTACTATAACTAAAATCAGGCTAACAAGCGGCTTAATTCAGTTGTTTTGAATTTCTTACTACAAAGTTTAATATAGCATACTGAATATATTCAGTCCAATATAGATAGTAATCAATAATAGTTCAAAACTGAATTTGTTAGTGAACAAACATCCATAATGAAACAGGGTAAATAGCCCATATTCAAAAGCAGGGCGATTGCCGTCCGTCTCAGGTCATGCTACCATGTAAAGGCAGCACCCGGCCCTTTAATCTTTTTGCAGCAATGAGCAGAGCATGCCTGACGAAACTGAGCCTGTACCGTCACAAGACCCCCTCACTATTGGTGAGCTTATTTCCCTTGGAGAAGCCGCTAAACTTTCGGGCTTCAGTCACGTTTATCTCAAAGATATTGCTCAATCGGGTCGCCTTCGAGCAAAGAAAATAGGCCGCTTTTGGGTTACTACTCTTGCCGCCGTTGAAGAATATAAAGAAACTCGCCACAGAGGCAAGCGCACAGATCTTGACAAGACATCGGAATAGATGTAAAGTTATCATGTATTGAAGAAATAGAATAGTGGCACGTTACGCCCGGTGACATAGACCAGACGTAACGCTACCCATTACCTGATAACAGCAGGCTAAGGGCTGAGTCGAGATTTTACCATAAATTTCGAGTTGGCGGCTTTCCTGTGGCCAGGGGAAGCCGCTTTTCTATTTCCGCTTATAAAAAATCCATTTTTGGCTATTAGGCTCAAATGTACCACAATCAGTTATATAAAATAGAACAATATGCTTGACACATTTGTTCTGATATGCTATAACTAATAACAGCAGTTTGTTGTTATTCGGTGGGTAAATTTGAGCTAATAGTTCACACAGGAAAAGTGAAGATGAGAAGAATGTTTAACCTGGGCTTGATTTCGTTCGGGGCTACTTTCGCGCTGCTTATCGCGGTAGCCCTCTCCGTGCCGGTGGGTGCGTCCAACTCGCAGGGCTATAGCCCAACCTTGCTGCAATGGGGTTTGCCGTTTGTGGTCGCCCTGGCGGCGCTGCTGCTGGTCGTGCTGCTCCTTACCAAAATCTTCATGGCAACCCTCCAGGACCGCCACGAAGAACGCCAATCTCTCCTCCTCCTCGCCTTGCAGAGGGAGGATAGATATTTGAACCGCAGAGACGCAGAGAATTATAAAGTGGGACGGGGGTTGGTGATAGATGGGAGGTATTACGAGCTAGAGCCGGGGCGGGTTGGGGCAGGGCAATATTATGAGGTAGAACCGGGACAGACCAGGGCAACGCCATATTACCAGTTGCCCACACCCGTCGCCAGCCCGAAGCACCAACATTACAAAAACCTCCGCGCTCCCTCTGCGTCCTCTGCGTCTCTGCGGTTCAAATCAACAGGGAGGGCCAAAAGATGAATAGCACCCAACGGGGAGCGCTCGGCCACTTTTTCGGCTATGGGGTGATGGGGATCGGCTTGCTGCTTTCGATTTACAGCGCCTTCCACCAGTTCTCGTTCATCCAGCTAGCCTTACCCGCCAACCAGCGCGAATGGGGCTACCTGGGCATTCTCGGCTTCGATTTAGGGATGATTTTCTGGGCGGGGGCGGCGCTCTACCATGCAAGGGGAGATTTACAGCATATTCTGGCCTGGCTGATGACCGCCGTCAGCTTTATGGGGGTGGCAGCAGGGCTGGTGATGGATACCTTTTTACAGGCCGGACGCAACGGCTTTAGTGGCAAACCCGAAGCGGGCGTGGTGGATACTGTGATCTGGGTGAGCGTAGGGGTAATATTGCTGCATATCGCCACGGGCATCTGCTATATCGCCCTCGACCCCGGCCACAACGAGCGCAAGCGCAAGGAAAAACTCAGCGCCCGGATCGAGAGCGAAGCCTGGAAGATGAGCGACCAGCAGGTCGAAATCCTGGCCTCGCGGCTCGCTCCGCAAATAGCGGCTGACCAGATGCAGCGCTTGCAGGCTCGATATACCGCCACGCTCGGACACACTCCGCGCATGGCAGCGTTGCCTTCCGCCAGTCGTGCAAGGCAGATTATGCCGCCAGCAAGGCCAAAAACTCAACCGGGCCTGAAGGTCAAGATGGCCGAAAGCATGGTGAATGCCGCCGCTTTTCGGGTGGAGAAGCGCAAGCCCAAAGCTGCGCCAATCTACAATCCTGCTCCCGTCTACGAAGAAGAAACGCCGGGCGATTATGTGACGGAACAGCCTCAGTTTCGTTATTCCGAGCCTGAGGAGACGGAGGATTTTGACCCGGATTTTTTGTCACAGGACGAGCCGGGGATGGCGCAACAGGGGATAAGTCATCCAGACGTGAACTCGATTCCGGTGCGGCACAACGGCCAGCTTCTCGACCGGCAGGGGAAGCCTTATCCGCCGGGCTGAAAAAGCTCCAACCCTTACGGCGCTGTGTAATCTGCGGCAACCAGTTTGAGGGAACGCGACGGGCACGGTATTGTGGCCACAGTTGCCGCCAGAAAGCCTACCACATCCGCCGCCAGCACCGGAAGTAAAGCAAAAAGTTGTGTTGGTTATTAAAAATCCGGCGATTCCAGGCGCTGGCGGGGCCAATTTTAAAAACATGTGGAAAACTGGCTATGAATCCTGTTGACAGATGATAACGTCTGCTATATGTTTAAAGTCGAGAAAATTCACCTGTTAGTAAAGAGAACTACTGTTATGAATGCACTAAAACTTATTCGTGCCAGGAGTGGTCTGAGCCTGCGCAAACTGGCCGAAAAGTCAGGCATAAGTGCAAAAACGATCAGTATGCTGGAGAACGACAAGCAGCGCACCACCCTGAAAACGCTGGTGCGGCTGGCCGATGTGCTGCAAGTAGAAGTAAGCCAGCTAACCGATTTGCTGGACACCACCGCCGCTGAGCGAGGACGCAAAGGCTCGAACATCCGGTGGGATAAAGTCCGGCAAATTGAGAAGGCCAGTTAAATATCGTTCGTTTCCTTTACGAACAGGAGAGCGCCGGGTAATAAACCCGTTCGTGCAATTCTAATATGAGCGTAGTAGCGGTCTATTATATAAATGAGGAGTGGAAGAAAGCCAGGACTAGCCAGAAAAGAACACAAAAAAAACACCTGAACTCTTGCAGGAGTATCAGGTGAAATGAAAATTATATCTATATAAACCGAGAAAATCCCTTAACGCCCTGGAAAGCTACGGGATTTTCCCTAGCACAAGCCCTGTAAAACAGAGCCAGTTTTCTTTTGTCTTTTTTTGAGTTTTACAACTCACTTAAAGATTATCATAAGGAAGACTCACTGTCAACAGGACATTGGAGTATTTCTATGTCCAATTTCAAGACAAATATCGCGAACAAACCAGAGTTCGCGCCTTCTAATGAAGTAAAAGCGCCTTTCGTCCAGGTTTTACTTGATGTAGTGGAAGATTTGAAAATCAGTGCCCAGGCCTTGCGGCTCTATCTGGTGATGCTCGCCATTAGCAAGGGCTTTCCTTCCTGCTGGCCTCCCCAGGCGCTCCTGGCGGCAAAGCTGGGCGTAAGCGAGCGCTCGGTGCGCCAGTACCTCAAGGAACTGCAAGGGCAAGGACTGATCGAAATCGAGCATCGCGGACAGCCGGGGCAAAATTTGCCTAACCTCTACCATCTCAAAAAACTCGTATCGAGCAAGCAAGCGGAGAATGAGCGGAAAAATTCTTCCGCCCCTACCGAAAAACCCGGCAGTAAAATTCCTCCCGCAACGGAAAAATTGGGGCAGGAGCAGCGGCAAGATTCTTCCGCCGTAATATATGAATCTAAAATACATGAATCAATAGATTTAAACACACATGCAACAGAGCCAAGAACCGGAGAAGAGCAAACGCTCGAAGGTGTGTGTGAAAATGTTACTTTGCTTGATAAATTTGACGATCAGGAGACAGAAACCGAACAAGCGCAAAGCACTATAAGGCTAATCGAGCAGCAGTTAAAGCTGGCGGGAGTTAGCGCCGTCCGGGCTAAACGGGCCGCACAACTGATATGTGCAAACGGGCGAACCTCGCGCTACATCGAGCAGTGGCAGCGCTGGATTGCCACTCAGCGCTATATCCAGAACCCGGCAGCTTATCTCCTGAGCCGTATCCAGGAAAATACCAATGTTCCACGTGAAAACATTTCCGCTCAAAATCGGCTTTCCTCCTGGTCGCAGGCTCTGTCACAGCAGGTGCAAACCGCGCCAGAGCAGACCCCGGAAAGTGACGAGCTAAGTGTACCGCCAGAGGCTGTGCCAATCTCCAACCCATCCGGCATGCTAAAACTGATCGTTGATAACACGGCGCGTCCCCCTCTCTCGCGACCACAAGACCCCTGGGATTACCCCGAAGAATTTTCGGGCGGGTTGAGACTGGTAGTGAATAACCCGGTGCTTTGTGATGATTCACTTGCTGGAATGGATTTGTCAGAGGCAGTCGAAATAACATCCGAAGAAACAACTTTCAGTCCGGTAGAGCAAGGTGACGTATCCCAAAAGAAAGTTGAAGCCGAAAATAATTCGGTCAGGGCAACACAGCCAGTAGCGCAACCTGTTAAGGTCGCGCCTAAAGTTGATCTGCGGCTCAAAGAACTGATGATGCAGCGTGACGAACGGATTAAGCGAGTGAAGCGACTGGAAGTGGTTGGGGATACGCTTTACGTGGCCTTCTGGTTCAGGCACGAAGCCGAAGCGGGAGTCGGCCAGAACTGGCTGGCCGATGCAAAATGGTTCTATCCTGAAGCCTGCAAAGTTGAGCTTGGATGAAAGGTTCGAAGTCTGTAGGGTTTATTGCATAAACCCGCTTACCCATACGCAGGTTTCGAAGGATTATGCGATGCGAAGCCCAGCTACAAGATTTGTTCGTCTAAGCTTTTTCTAGCTGGTCGCTAAGCTTTTGTAACTCGGCTTGAACTGCCTGAACTGTCTTTTGGATTTGTGCCCGGCTATCCGGTTCGAGTTTCGCAGCTTCTTCCTGCCAGCGTCCCAGGATGGTTAAAATCGTGGCCTTCTCGCGTTCGAGCTTGCTTTGTAAGGTTTTGGCCGGGGCTTGTTCGGTTGATTTTGTAGTGTGGGTAGTAGCTTCAGGATTTTGTACGTCCGGACGTACAAGATTACTCGTATTTGCTAAATTATTTTGCTCTAAGGTCTGTACGTCCGGAAAGATGGGATCAACCACAGTTTGAAAAGCCTGATTTTGTACGTCCGGACGTACAACACCCGACGTATTTAGCTGCTGCATCTCCTGCACAATATTTCGGACTTCTTCTTTATTCAGGATGCCGCTCAGGACAGCCTCAATTAAAGGAGCACGTTCTCGCGGGGTTTTTAGTTGAGCGATGCGGCGAGCGACGGTTACAGTATCGGGGCGCTGGGCCACGAGATGTTGTACGTCCGGAGGGGCTTTTAACAGCGAGAGCCGTCCGGCAATATAATCTTTGTTTTTGCCGAGGCGGTCAGCCAGTTCGCGGATAGTATAGTTACCGGCTTCAATAAATTTCTCAAAAGCCTGGGCCTCTTCGAGCGGGCTTAAATCCTGACGCTGAATATTTTCAGCCAGCCCAATTTCGAGCATTTCTTTGTCGTTATGCTCGGCTACATCGCAGGGTATTCTGTTTAACCCGGCCTGTTTAGCGGCCCGCAGGCGGCGTTCACCGTAAATCAGTTGAAAGAACCCTTCGGCATTCGGGTCAGGGCGTACTCTCAAACGGCTGATAAAACCCTGGGTGCGAATTACTTCGGCCAGTTCTTCCAGTCCTTCAAACTTCTGGCGGGCCTGAAAAGGGTTGGGGCGAATCCGCTCTACCGGAATGTCCTGGCTGTAGATCGGCTTTGCTATTACCTGCGCCCCAACCTGCATTACCAGGGCAAAATCATCATCACTGGCCGAATTAGGCTGGGCGCTACTCCGGTTTGCGAGAAAACTTTTGGGCTTGTTTGCCATGATTTAGCCTACCTCCTGCCCGGATTCCGCCGTCTCGTGGCTGTGATCCTGGATAGCTTCCGACCCATAGAGTAACTCATGGGCAAGCTGGCGATAAGCTTCGGCACTTTTATCTTTTGGTCTGTAAGCCAAAATGCTTTTACGCAGACCGTTGGCTTCGGCAAACTGGATCGAGCGCTCGATTACGGTTTTAAAGACATTTACCTGCTGCCCGAATTCTTCACGGGTATACTCCACCACCTCGCGGTGCAACTTTGATTTGGTAACCTTAGTGAGCAAAATTCCGGCGACCTTAAGATCAGCATTGAGTTCAGAGCGGCGCATAATATCGACCTGCTTTAGCATCATCGAAACGGCTTCGGTGGAGAGCGGTTCAGACTCGTGTGGAATTATAATTTCCTGCGACGCAACCAGAGCCGATTTAACCAGCACTCCCAGCGAAGGCAAAGTATCAATCAGGATAAAATCATAGCTGGGAAGGACGGAGCGGATTAGCTTTTGAAGTACAAACACACCCTGCGAATTTACCAGTAGTTCGTCAGCTGTCCCGGCCAGACGAATGTTACTCGGCACTAAATCCAGCCCTAACGGAGTTTGCACAATTACCACCTCAATCTGGGGAGTATAGGTTGCCAGGTAGTGCTTGATCGCGCTGTCGAGGCTCTGCTTTAGCTGGCTGGCTTCTACCCCGGCGCTCAAGGTCAGGTTGCCCTGCGGGTCACAATCCACCAGTAGAACCCTGTAACCAAGTTCAGCCAGGGCCGCACCCAGATTGAGGGCTGTAGTAGTTTTTCCTGTGCCGCCTTTGGGGGCTGTAATTGCTATCACTCGTGCCATAGCACTCCTCTCTCCTTTTTTCTGTATGGCCGGCAAAGCTTCGCCCTGACCCCGGCGGCGACCATCTCCCTCGCGCAAAAAGCGCTGAACTTCTGACAGCAGCACCATATACTGGTTGCCTACTTTTTGTGCCCGCAACCGCCCATCACCCGCTGCTTTGCGCAGCCGATGATATTGCACCCCAGTCTGGTCGGCGGCATCGCGTAACGGAATCGCTATTTCAAATGAGGTGCTGGCTGAATATTCCAAAGCCCGTTTCTCCGGCTAAAATACGCCTGTTCTAATCGCTATTTACATAATAGCATATCTTCTCAAATTTGAGAAGATGTATTTCGAGCAATTTAGATAAAAAGAGAAAATTGATGAAGGTCTTTAGGTCCAGAGGCACAAAATAACAGGAAAATGAAGCTGATCTTGTACGTTCAGACGTACAAAATTAAAAGAAAATGGGTAATATAGTTAGGCTCATCAGGTTTGGGATAAGCGGTCTTAGTGGGGAGGTTTCCTGCTTCTGTTCGTGTTTTATGCCCATGGCTTCGGCCGAACCAGTCGCGATCCAGGTGAAACCGCGACGAATTAGCTGAGGTCCTGGGCCAGCCCGATGAGAATTCCTTCAGGTCCGCGGATGTAGCAGAGGCGATATATGTCCTGGTACTGGACCACTTCGCTGCTGACAAGCTCTGCTCCATGCTTGCGGAGCCGGGCGAGCGTATCGTCGAGGTCGTCCACGGCAAACATGACGCGCAGATAGCCAAGCGCGTTCACCGGGGCGTTCCGGTGGTCGGCGACCACAGAAGGCGTGATAAATCGTGAGAGTTCGAGCCGGCTGTGGCCGTCTGGCGTGCGCATCATAGCGATCTCAACACTCTGATCGCCCAGTCCAGTGACGCTTCCGGCCCACTCGCCTTCGACCATGCTTCGCCCTTCGAGTTCGAGGCCAAGCTCCGTGAAAAAAGAGATAGCGGCATCGAGGGATTCCACTACGATGCCAACGTTGTCCATTCGTTTAATTGTCATGTCTCGATGTTATAAGATGTCGTCCGTCCTGTCAATGAACTCCGACCAGGAGGTTCCACCAGCACTCGGGACGTAACCTGTCAATCCCAGCATACTGCTGGCGGAATCCGCCTGTGATAAAGTGAGCTGTCACTCTTGCCTGAATATCTCTCCACCTGGCTGTTTGCCAGCTGCGGACATACCTATAAAAAGAAAACTGATTTAGGTTTGTACGTCCGGACGTACAAGCTTAAAAGAACCTGGGTAATATTATGCTTATCAGATTTAGGACAAGCGCTCTGATCGGCACGTTTTTCCGTTTGTTCCGATAGAATTTAAGAATCTCAGACCGTGTTTTGGAGTGCACGGCGGTAATTCTGCTTCAAACTCAAAGAGAGAAACTGGAGGAGCCGAAAGGCTCTTATTCAATCGTCAAGGAGAGGCATTATGAAATTTCTGCTCACGTCGGCTGGCATCATTAACAACAGTATCCACAACGCGCTGCTCGAACTACTGGGCAAACCGATTGCCGAGGCTAGCGCCCTCTGCATTCCCACCGCCAGCTACGCCCTACCCCGCGGTCCTATCCTGGCATGGAACTTCATTAGTGGACAAGAACCCCGCTGCCCTATGTGCGAACTGGGCTGGAAGTCGTTGGGGGTGCTGGAACTCACCGCGCTGCCCAGCATTGATAAAGAGCTCTGGGTTCCCCTGGTCCAGGAGACGAACGTGCTGCTGGTAAATGGCGGCGATCCCCTGTACCTGAACTACTGGATGCAGCAGTCCGGACTGGCCGACCTCTTGCCGGAGCTTAGCGAAACGGTTTACGTGGGACTGAGCGCCGGGAGCATGATAATGACTCCCCGCATCGGGGAGTATTTCGTCGGCTGGAGGCCACCCACCGCTACCGGTAGCAATGACGATAAAACGCTGGGCCTGGTTGATTTTTCGATCTTTCCACACCTGGATCACGAGATGCTGCCGCATAACACCATGGCCGACGCCGTAAGATGGGCCGCCACAATACCAGTACCGTCCTATGCCATCGACGACCAGACCGCCCTCAAAGTAGTTGATGGTGCCACTGAAGTTATCTCCGAAGGCCACTGGAAACAGTTTACGCTCTAGCAGGGGTAGCACCACCATTGGACTCAAAAAGAGCGGTTTGAGCTTAAACATAAGCTGAACCTCACCTGCTCATTTTACAGGTTAGATAAGCGCAAAGGAGAATTTTTCCATGCCGGTGGAACAGGAACAGAATTACACGAGCAACTATGCCCCGATAAATGGCCTCAAGCTCTACTACGAAATTCACGGCACGGGCGCACCGCTGGTACTTCTGCACGGCGCGTATATGAATACGAACACCCTGCAACCGCTGCTTTCCAACCTCGCCAGAACTCGCCAGGTTATCGCGTTAGATTTCCAGGCCCATGGCCGGACCGCCGACATTGACCGCCCGCTTCGGATGGAACTCCTGGCGGATGACGTGGCGGCCTTAATTCAATTCCTCAACCTTCCGCAGGCCGATATTTTCGGTTATAGTATGGGGGCCGGGGTCGCCATCCAGGTAGTGCTGCGCCATCCCCAACTGGTCCGCAAACTGGTAGCCGCTTCGGTCAGCTACAACACCGCTGGGATGTACCCCGAACTGATCGAGGCTATGAACAATATCACGCCGGAGGTTTTCGAGGGAACACCCTCGAAAACGGAATACGATAAGGTCGCCCCTGATCCGGCCAACTTCCCTAAGCTGGTTGAAAAGATGAAAGACCTCGATCTCGAAGTTTATGACTGGACGGCTGAAAGTATCAAAAGCATCAAAGCTCCAACCTTTTTACTCGTGGGGGACTCCGATGTTATCAAGCCCGAACACGTTTTAGAGATGTTCCGTTTGCTTGGTGGCGGCGTGGCCGGAGATATAGTTGGACTGCCCAATTCCCGTCTGGCGATTCTGCCCGGCACTACTCACGTAACCGTCATGGAGCGCTCGGAGTGGATTGTTCAGATGGTCGAGGAATTTTTGAATTTACCTATGCCAGAGCAAGCCTGAAAAATTTTCTAGAAGTGAGCGGGTGGCAAGCCCTGATTGCTGCCAGCTCACAGTCTTACTGCTTATTTTACCTTAAAAGTCAGGGCAATACGGGAAGAAGAGATAGGATAAATATGAAAGATAGGATCATGGAAAAAGTAAACGCTGGAAAGAGCCACACGCTGAGGCAGGTCGCAGAGGGTGTGCTGGTCCACGAGAGTGAGTTCATGCAGAGCAACGCCGTTGTCGTGCAAGGCCAGGATGGCGTGTTGCTCATCGATCCCGGAATACAGGACGACGAAATGGTTACCCTCGCGAACGACCTTCGCGAGTTGGGCCAGAGTGTTGTGGCGGGCTTCTCGACCCATCCTCATTGGGATCACCTGCTCTGGCATGACAGGTTCGGCGAAGCGCCTCGTTACGGTACGGAGCGCAATGCGGCGGCTATCCGAAATGTGCTGTCGGACGCAAACTGGAAGGCCCGCGTCGCCAGGGTGTTACCGCCGGACATCGCCGAAGAGATACCGCTGGACCTGCTTGGTCTCATTACGGGCCTGCCCGCCAAAACTGCTCAAATTCCCTGGGATGGCCCTCAAGTCCAAATTCTCGAACATCAGGCGCATTCCCAGGGCCATGCGGCGCTATTGATCGAGGAACGCCGCGTTCTCATCGCCGGAGATATGGTTTCTGATATTCTGATTCCGCTGCTCGACCTGAGCGCTGCCGACCCAATCGAGGACTACCTCACGGCGCTGCGGCAGCTTGAGGACGTGGCGGATAAGATTGATGTCTTCATTCCCGGTCACGGATCTGTCGGCGGGGCTGATCAACTACGCGCCCGGATCGAGCTGGATCGCGCTTACGTGCAAGCCCTGCGTGACGGTGGTGTTACCGACGACCCGCGAGTCGACCAGGATAGGCCGCCCGGCCTGCATAAAGGGCAACTAGAGCAGCTCGCCAAAAAAAGAGAGCAGGGCGGGCAGCCCGGATAGAGATTCGCTGCCGAGACAAGACGACGGTGCCAAATACGACTTCGATCTCGCTTACGATGCGTACCGTTACGGCTATAAATAACTATCTTCAGGAGAGGATAAATTTGTGGGCAAATTAATCTACCTAATAACAACGTCACTAGACGGCTACGTTGCCGATAAAGATGGTAATTTTGAATGGGCTATGCCAAGTGAGGAGGTACATTTTTTCGTAAATGACCTTTTACGTAATGCAGCTACCTCTTTACTTGGACGCAACATGTACGAGACTATGAAGGTATGGGACACTATTCCAACAGAGGGTACAAATGAAGTTATGGACGGGCCAAGTGAGGCGATGAATGACTATGCCAAAATCTGGCAAGCTACTAAAAAGATAGTTTATTCAAGCTCACTTTCCGAGGTAACAATAGCAAATGCTACGATTGAGCGAGGGTTTAATCCAGAAACTGTAAAAAAACTAGTAGCTGAGTCAGATAAAGATTTCGACATTGGCGGACCCCATCTGGCAGCTGAAGCAATAAAAGCTGGTATTGTCGATGAATACCATCAATTTGTCGCTCCTATCATGATAGGCAGTGGCAATTATTGGTTACCAAAAGACGTTAAGCTCAAACTTGAGTTAACGGATGTGCGAAAGTTTGAGAATGGCTTTGTGTATCTTCAGTACAATAAAGTTTGAAGCCACCTACTTCCGGCAAATTTTCCTCCGGGTATTTTGTACGTCCGGACGTACAAAATGGTGTTCTTTCCAAAGCTGGAAAGATGGCAGAAGAATTTAAGCTGCCCTATCCTGACCGCTTCGGCCTCTGAAAGAAAGTGGCCCTGGTCCGGCAAACATCTGCCAAACCAGGGCCACTATTCCCTAAAACTATTTTCTGGTTGGTTGTGGCTTATGCCTCCTGAGACAGCCCGATGATATTCCCGTTCGCATCTTTGACCGAGGCAACCAGCCTTCCTCCGCCGACATCTTTGACCTCCTCGATAACCTGTGCGCCAGCGTCTACCAGTTCCTGGAAGCTCTTCTGAATATCGCTTACGTGAAAGTAGCTGGTCATTCCCTCTCTATGAGTATAAGGGTCTAGCCCGATGTGCTGATCGCCCACCTGAAAACCAACATAATAGTCTCCCGCTACCACCGGTTCTACACCCAGGAGGGTAGTGTAAAACTGCTTGGCCTGGTTCAGGTCTGTGACGGGGTAGATAATGGTCTTCACACCTTTATTCATGGAAAACTCCTTTGCTCACTGATTTTATTAACTATCTTATCGATCTTGGCTCTGGGCTGGAGAACCCCGTTGTGACGAAGTGCTCCCGCGCCCTCGTTTGATCGAGACCTTACGTTACTCCGTGTCAGGAGCCGTCTTGCCTGCTCCACCACTAGTTTTTTGCTTCTCACTTCTATGACGTAATCAAAGAAGAGAATGTGACCGCCGGACGTATCTATTTTCGAGCTTTTTTAAATTCTTTTAAAAGTTCCTGCCAGTAAACAGGGACGCGCGGTTTGACGAGTGGCAGTTCATCCTTCGTCAAGGACGGCAATGTGCAACTGTAGGGCTTGCTTTCTGGGCCGACATGCCACTTTATTAATCAGCGAATTTATCTCTGGTTGTACGTCCGGACGTACAAATTATATAAAAGAAAAGTTGTCTGTAGCTTGTACGTCCGGACGTACAAACTATGGATAAAGAACGATAGTTGCTTTTCTCGGTAACGAAGTTTCACGTGATACTAAATTCCAGGTAGATACAGCTTTAACTGTTATCGAGACGAATAGCATATTCCTCGCTCAGTTTTTCGATTATCTCCTGCACCTGGGGCTGGTAGCTGCTCGCTAAAATAAGCTGCCGCTTTTCTTTACTGGCTTCCAGGGCACAATGGGCTTCTAACAGCGCCTTACGAAATTTGTCGAACAGCTCGTCGGTAGGGAACGAAAGCGCCAGGAGCGTTTCCTGTTTTATAGTGACAGCTTGCTTTTTGAGTGGTACTTTTTCTGGGGGTGCAACTACTGCGGTGCGGTGAGGAAAGAGAGTTTGAACTTTTTGGGGCAAAGGCTGGAAGCTGGCAAGCTCGTGCTGAACATCAATTACAACTTCCCCGGCCTCTCGTAGTCGTATTAGCGCTCCTTCCGGCCAGCGTACCAGGCTCAAGTTATCGCTGATTTTCTTGGCTCGAAAAAGTTCGGCTAATGCTGGAAAAGTTCCGCTACTTTCGAGCAACCCAAAGCCATCATACTTGGGCAGCCCGGGAGTATTTGTGTGATCCAGTTCTCATCAGGATAGTGAGCTAGCCCATATCTCAAATGCTACTGAGGAGCTAGAATATAGGTGTAAGCGATGAGAACAAGAAAGAAACAAAGCAGCAGCGCTTACAAGCACTTCTAAATTTCCTCCTTATTCTTCTTCTCTCTAAACTCCTCCTAAGAATTTTTCAAAAGGGCGCCAGGGTGAGCAGCTGGCCCCTTTTTCATTTTCATACTAGAAATTTTCAAGTAAGATTAAAAAATTGACTTCAGCCAGCTTACTCTTGATATTGTAGCTATTTCCCTTCTTTATAGAATTGAGCCTTAACACCTAAACGTATCGAGCTAATTTTGGGGTCAAAATATTCCAAACCTTTAGTTCTTTATGCACAAACCTATAATCAAAAAATTTAATAAATCTTGATCGGTTTAAACTACTTCCATTTCTTAAATAATCCTATATAATTGATACAACTTTAATTAAATCCCTCGTTTAATCGATTATTATAGATAATAAGAAAGGTTAGCTATGCCTGGACGATTACAACGCTTGACAATTTCTGTCATTCTTTATAGCTTGCTGCTTATCCTCTTAAGCCTGATACCACCTCCAACTACCAGGGCCGCAACTTTTACGATTTCAAATGGAGATGTAGCCGGACTTATTGCGGCTATTAATTTGGCTAACAACAGCGGCGTACCTAATACGATTGAGTTAGCCGCAGGTGGTAATTACACTTTGACCAACTATGACAATATTGTTCAAGGCAGTGGTGGTTATCCTAATACTTACACCGGTCTCCCTATTATTAGGAGCGATCTTACAATTAATGGCAATGGTGCCACAATCAGTCGTAGCCGGGCTAATGGCGTACCTTCTTTTCGGATTTTTTATGTGGTAATCGCTGGATTTTTGAAGCTTAATGATTTAACCATAAGTAACGGGCTAACTCTTTATAATTATGCCGGTGAAAGTGGGGGTCTCTTTAATAATCATGGTACAGTTACAATCAACAACTGCGTTTTTATTAATAATAGTGGTGGTGCGGTTACAAACACGACCGGCGCAGCTGGTACAACAGGACCGGGAGGTACCGCTAACCTGACAGTAATTAGTTCCACTTTCCTCAGTAATCCGGGAGGTAGCATTGTTAATATTGCCACTCTTGGCGGAAGTAGTGCTCCCAGCACAGTTAATTTGACTGTATATAACTCTACCTTTGCCAGCAATGCCGGTGGATTTAATCCAGGCGGAATTGATAATGAGGGTGGTGGTTCCTTAACTCCCACCTTTGCTAATACGACAGTAATTAATTCCACTTTCTTTGGCAACAGTTCTAATTTCCACGGGAGTGCCTTCTATAATCTAAGCCTGGGACTTGGTAAGTCTAGTGCAGTGGTAACTAATTCCACTTTTTCGAGCAATTCGCCCGGTACGCTTTACAGTGATTTTAACTTCGGTGGTCAGGCTACTTTTTCTGTTTATAACAATGTTTTCGCTAATAATGCAGGAACTAATTGTGATGGAGGAATCTTCCAGGGAAGTAATAATTTAGAGTTTTCTACCCCATTTAGCTGTGGTGCTTTTAGCAGTCTGTCTCCGGTTAACCCCTTATCCAATGCCGGGCTAAGCAACAATGGTGGGCCAACTCAGACTATCGCCCTGGCTTCTCCGCCCAATCCGGCTATTAAAGGTGCTAATCCTGTTTTCTGCCCTACCACTGATCAGCGTGGGGTGTTGCGTAAAAAAGGAGTGGCATGTGATATAGGAGCTTATGAAGCAATGGTCTCTCCTGATCTGACCAAAACTTTTAGCCCTTTTGGGATTGCTTCTGGAGATACCTCAGATCTCATTTTTAGCCTGAGCAACTCTAACTCTTTGCCTCTAAATAATGTCTCTTTTACTGATAACTTACCATCTCAACTGACTATCGCTACCTCTCCCAGTCTGATTAATGATTGTGGAACGGCTACAATAATAGCGGTTGCAGGTGGCGATAGTATCAGCGTAAGTGGTCTTACATTAGCGAGTAATTTTAGCTGTCTTATCAAGGTAAAAGTAACCAGCACTACTCCGGGTACCTGGTCAAATACCACCAGCCCTATCTCAGCTAATGAAACCGGAACTGGTGCTATCAGCAACACAGCTACATTAAGCGTGTTTGATCCTCTAATTGTTACTACCCTTGCCGATAATGCCTCTACTCCACCCCCAGGTAGTTTACGTCAGGCTGTGAGTATTGCAGCTAATCAGGGTGGCGGCCTCATCACCTTCAGTAACAGTCTGGGGCAAAATCCGCAAATAACTCTGGAGGCTCCCTTAGTCATTGCTTCCGGCGTTCTTATCGAAGCAAGCTGCGCTAACAAAGTACAACTCACCGCTAATTTTGCCAATTCCCTTCAGCTTCAAGGTAAGACGTTAATCCGGGGTTTGCGTATTTATAGTCCGGCTGGTAGCGCAATTAAAATAACCGGAGATGGCAACCATCTGGAGTGTACTAAAACCCGTAGAATACCCTTCCTGGCCTGATGCTTTTCTTGCAGACTGTACTTTTATGATCTTGAATTTTTCTTTGTTTGACAGTGCCCTGTACCCATCCTATACTGGAACTAACTTACTGTTAGTCCGGTGAAAGAATTTATTTCAGAAGTATGCTGACGCAAGAGAAAACCACTAAAGCAGGTATAACACAAAAATGAGCGATCCCAAACAAAGCCAGCCCCAGGAAGGCTCACCTTTCGAGGCAATCCGGCGCGAGGATGAAGAAGGTAACGAGTATTGGAGCGCCCGTGATCTGGCTAAAGTGCTCGGCTACACCCGTTATGATAAGTTTTTGAATGCAGTTCAAAAGGCTGAACTGGCCTGTGCTAATTCCGGTCAGGAAGTGTCCAACCATATGTCCCATGTGAGACATATGGTCAAAATTGGATCGGGTGCGGAACGTGAAGTGGAAGATGTCTTTTTATCTCGCTATGCCTGCTACCTCTGTGTTGAGAATGCCGATCCGGCGAAGCCCGTGGTAGCACTGGGTCAAACTTACTTTGCCACCAAAGCCCGCAAAGCTGAGCTACTTGAAGAAGAACCGCGCATCGAAACTTACGACCAGCTTATGAGCCAGACCGAATTTCTAAAGGGTGCGGCAGCCAGATTGGCTGGAATAGTTCGCGCTAAAGATTTTGCCGTTTTTCAAGATCATGGCTACCGGGGTCTCTATAACGGAGAGACGGCCCGGGATATTCACCGGCGTAAGGGTTTAAAAAAGAGCCAGGAAATCACCGATTATATGGGGCGGGGCGAGTTGGCGGCTAACTGGTTCCGAGCTTCTCAGGCGGAAATAGCTTTGCACACTCAAAATATCACCGACCCAGAGAAGGCCAAAGAAATTCATTATCTGGTCGGGCAGGTAACCAGGGAAGCTATGCAAAAGGCCGGAGGTGTAATGCCCGAAGATATGCCCACGCCAACGGATAGTATCCAGAAGGTGAAGCGCAAGCGCTTGAAGCAAAGTCCGCAAACGCCGGAATTTGGTAAGCCAAAAGATGAGAATGAGACGCTGTAACCGAGCTTTAGCGCATTAGAGGAGAAGGTTTCTGACTGAAAAAGGTAAGATTATCTATTTAAACGGCATTTCCAGTGCGGGAAAAAGCAGTATTGTTAAAGAGCTTCATCCTCGTCTGGTTGAGCCTTATTTCTATACCGGAATTGACGTTTTTATCTGGATGGTCCAAGATCGCTACTGGAATTCCGACCCGGATGGTTTTGTGGTGGTCACGGATGAAAACGGGGCTCACATTAATACTGGCCCGGTAGCCGAACAATTAGACCATGCTATGCTCCACTCGATGGTAGCTCTGGCAGCCAATGGTTATAACGTGCTGGTGGATGATGTAATTCTGTCAGTGGAATCCTTGCAAAGACGGGTAGCGCTGCTGGCCGAATTTGACCTCTGGTTTATCGGGGTAAAGTGTCCCCTGGAAGTAGCCGAACAACGCGAATTAAGCCGGGGCGACCGGATACCCGGCCTGGCTAAAGCTCAGTTTAAGATGGCGCATCAACCTGATATTTACGATCTTGAAGTGGATACTTCAAAGTTAAATCCGGTGGAATGTGCCGAGAAGATTTTGGCCGGGATCAGAGAAAACTCCTACCCAACAGCCTTTAAACAACTCCAAAATTATAACTGGTGATAAAAGTGACTTTTTACCCTGCCGTCTGTCTATAGATTGCCAGCATGGTAACATCGTCCGAAGCTTCGGCTTCGGCAACATGTTCGGTAAGGGCGCTATTGACCAGATTTAACAGGGTAGAAGCTCCTCGTGTTTCGGAGGAATGCCAATAATTCTCGATCAGATTTAGGAGCCGTTCCTCGGTAAAGACCTCGCCTGCCGGATTGTTGGCTTCGGTAACTCCATCGGTATAGCTAAACAGAAGATCGCCCGGTTCTAGCTGAACCTGCCCCATCCGGTAAACAATGCCATCAATCGCGCCAACTGCTGGGCCGGTTAGCTTTAGGCGACCTTTCACCCCGTTTTTTCCCAGGTAAATCGGGGCATCATGCCCGGCGTTGACGTAACAAAGCTGGCCGGTTCTGGTATCCAGCACTGCAAAAAAGAGGGTGGCGAACATATTGGCGCGCTGGTGATTGGCCGTGATATAAGCGTTCACAAGGCTAATGGTGTTGAGGTACTCCACCACATCGGCGGGCACCAGCGTGCGGGGCTTTGCGCCAGGAAGTTCTACCAGCCGGGCCGGGCTAAAGTCAGGGCCAATTTCATGCTCCAGCCGGAAAGAAGCCTGCTGCGAAAGCACTCTCACCAGGCTACGGGTTAGCGACATAAAAAGGGCAGCCCCCACCCCTTTGTCGCAGACATCCGCGATTACCAGGGCGACCCGCCCACCTGGCAGGCTGAAGGCATCATAGAAATCCCCCGAAACTTCGCGGGCCGGTTTAAAGTGGTAATCCAGTTCCCAGCCCGGCAAAACCGGCAGGCTCTCCGGTAGAAAGTCGGCCTGAATTTGCCATCCAATTTCGAGTTCGCGCTTTACCACCTGAATTTCATTCTTTAGTTGCTCGTTCAGTTCGGCGATCTCACGGTTCGCGGCAGCCAGTTCGACATTCCGCAGCCGAAAAATTTCACGCTCTTTTTCGGCCTTTTCAATATCAAAGCGAATTTGTAACCCGGCGATAGCTTTCTGGTTCTCGCGGTTAAAAACCTCGTCTTTGATTTCTGAAAAAAGTTTGTAGTGTTCCAGGGCTTTAGGGTAATTGCCTTTAGCCTCGTAGAATTTAGAAAAGGCGGCGTGAATCTGGTAACTTAAATCGCGGGCCTGGGTTTCCTGCCCGATTTCGAGAGCGCGACGATAATTAGCCAGGGCCAGTTCGTCCTGCTTTAGCTGAGTATAAACGTCACCCAGCTGGATAAGCACTGCCCCCAGCCCTACTTTATTATCCAGCCCTTCAAACAATTCCAGCGCCCTGGAAAGATGGGGCAGGGCTTCCTGGTAGTGCTGGCTACGGGCGTAGATGTTGCCCAGGTTACGATAAACATGGGCCAGTTCATAAGGACTGCTGACCTGTTGCACCGCTTCCAATGTTTTAAGCTGGTAGGCCAGAGCCGCTTCGATATTTCCCAGTTTCAGATAAATATCGCCGATGCCCGAAAGGCTGGCGGCGTAATGCGACCGGACGTTTAAGGCTTCGTCTAGCTCCAGCGCCTTTAGTTTATATTCGAGGGCCTGCTGAAACTGTTCGGTCAGGTAATAAATTTCGCCAATATTAAAGAGGGCCTGGCTCACTCCCGGCTGGTAATCCAGTTCTTCGGCCAGCCGAAGGGCCTTTAGCTGGTAGTCCAGGGCCCTTTCATATTCGGATAGATCGCCATAAATTGCCGCCAGAATCGTAAGAATGTCCAACTCGCCGCGCCGCTCATTCAGGCTCTGGTAGAGGTTAAGCGCATCGCGGGCACAGGTGATCGCCGGGACAAAATCAGATAGCATCCAGTGGGCCGCCGCACATTCGCGCCAGGCGCTGGCAATTCCGGCCTTGTAATCCTCCTGCCGGGCCAGTTCGAGGGCTTGCCGGGCCAGTTCGAGGGTCTGGCGAGGCTGCGAACTGAAATTCTCCCAGGCTAGCTGGTTTAGCCGGTCAATTTGCTGCTGAATATTCTCCTGAACTTGAACCTGTTCTTCCAACCTGGATTCTAGCATTAGCATCTCTTATTGATTGAGGTCGCTTTTTATGGTAAAAATGTTACGATTGCGATCCCCGACCCGTTCATACTGAAAACTATCCACACTCCGAATTGCAAGGTAAATCCCCAGTCCTCCCGCCTGGCGCTGCTCCGGGGCCAGGTTTAGCTCCGGTTCAGTCGCCTGGGACGGGTCAAAAGGGGCTGCCGTATCCTCAAGAATGACCGACAGGCCTGCCCCGGTGTGCTCAACCCGCACTTCCAGCCACCCGTCCTCGTTATCTTCGCCGTAGCCGTACATTATGATGTTGGTAGCAATTTCATCGACCGCCAGACAGAGGCCATAAGTAGCCTTTTGATCCAGTTCGGCCTGTTCCGCCGCCTCGCTGACGTACTCGCCGATGGTTTCCAGCGCATCCAGGTTAGCCCGAACTTTTAACGCCTGCATTTGCATCTCAGCCCCTCCTCTTTTCCTTTCCTTATAAAAACAGGCTTAAGCACTCAGGCTTGCCAGCGCTTCTTTGCGGGTTTCCAAAATCGAAAAATAATCCAGGAAGCCGGTGATTTCCATGGTATTTTTAATCTGTTCCGAAAGCCCGACTAGCACCATTTCGCCACTAGTGGCAAGCTGGCGGCGTAGCGAAATCAATAACCGCAGGCCCGCGCTGGACATGAAAGTTACCTGGCTAAAATCCAGCACAAGCTGGCAACCATCTTTAACCAGGGGCGAAATAGCTTCCTGGGCGACCGGGGTCGTTTTGCCATCCAGCCTGCCGCTTAGCTCGACCAGGGTTGCTTTTTCGACTTCCTTAATTTCGATGTTCACGATATTTTCTCCTTCTATATGCCGAACCAGGTCAGGCCAGCTGGCGCGAAGCCAGTTCCTTGAACGGCCCTTCCTGGCTGATCAGTTCGTTATAAGTGCCGGACTGGACCAGCTTGCCCCCTTGCAGGACATAGATACAATCGGCGTTTACAATGGTGCTAAGGCGGTGGGCGATTACTACCCTGGTCGCCCGCAAACTTTCGAGGCTTTTGCTCACAATCGCCTGAGTCTGGTTATCCAGGGCGCTGGTCGCTTCGTCAAAATAGAGAATTCGCGGTTTACCGATAATTGCCCGGGCGATCATGAGGCGCTGGCGCTGCCCACCCGAAAGCGTCGAACCACCTTCGGAGACTACTGTAAACAAATTCATCGGCATCGCCTGAATATCCCCGTCCAGCCCGGCCATCCGGGCGGCTTCCCAGGCGTCATCCACCGTAAACGGGGCAGAACCCACGATATTCTCATAAATATTGCCCGCCATCAGCTTGCTATTTTGCAGTACAACTCCGACCTGGCGGCGAACGGCCTGCAAATCTACCCCGGCCAGGTTCTGGCTGTTGTAGTAAATTGAGCCAGCTTCGGGTGTTTCAAAGCCGAGCAGCAACCGGAAGAGAGTGGATTTACCCGATCCGCTCGGCCCGACAATCGCTACGAACTGCCCCGGCTTAATCGATAGCGAAACATCGTTCAGGATATAGGGCGCATCGGGATGGTAGCGGAAGGAAACATGATTGACCTCAATTGCTCCGCTCAGTTCGCCGGGATCGGTCTTGAAGCTGGAAACTTCCGGCAGGGTCTCAAAAATTACTTTTGATCGCTCGTAGACCGGAATAGCCTGCAAAATTGCTGTCAGGGCCGAGGCCACCGTAATCATGGCTACCAGAAACTGGGTAAAAGCGGCCAGGAAAGCCAGGAATGCGCCTGTAGTCATGCTTGCCTGCAAGTTCGCCACCATCCAGAAGATTGCCAGCATGGTCAGAGCAGGCCAGGCCGCGTTAAAGACCGTCAATAAATTACCGATCTGGCGAGCCTTAAACGCTACTTTACGCTGGGTCGCGAATTCTTTCGACCAGGCCCTAAAAGCCCGAATTTCCGCCCCGGCGGTGCGCAGCTTGGAAATGCCGTTAATTAGCTGTAGCACCAGCCCGGCAATCTTGCCCTGCTGTTCGGCCAGTTTGCGCTGGTAGCCTAACTGCCAGAAGCTTACGCCCACAATTACCACTAAAGTAACGGTTGTCAGGCCCAGGGCCACTAGGGCCAGCCCCAGATTGTAGGTAAAGAGCAAGAAGAAACTGAACAGCGAAAAGACGCTGCTTAGTAAGCCCACCAGCACGTTACCGCCCACCAGTTGCCGGATCTGGTCAACCGACATGGCCCGGAGCGCCAGGTCGCCCACCGAATAATCCCGGAAGAAGGCGACCGGAAGCCGCAGCAACCGGTCCCAGACCGCCGCCTGGAGCGAGTTGCCAGCTTTGGTTTCAAGGCGCAGTACCGCCAGGGCGCGGGTGAACTGGAAGGCCAGCCCGGCAAAAGCCACCACCAGCAGTCCCACCAAAATTTGCCATAAGGCGCTCCGCTCTCCGACCGGGATAACCGTATCAAAGAGGTAGCCTGTAATCAGGGGGGTTAGCAGGGCCAGCAGCCCGCCCGCCGCCCCCAGTCCAAGCACGGCCCACAGGCTGTTACCTGTACCATGCAGCCCAAATTTAATTAAGTCCCAGGCGCTTAAAGCTTTTTCGGGAAAAGGCCGGTAAAAGACGTAGGCCACCTCGTCCAGTTCTGCCGCCCGTTGCCTGGTCAGGCGTTGCCGGCTGTTATCCGCCGGGTCAATCAGTTCGTAAGCTTTCCCGGAAGAAGCGGGTAAGAGGGCTACCGGGTCGCTACCTGTCAGCTTAAAACCCAGGAGCGGACCGTGATCCTTTGTCCACCAGTCCGGCTCAAGGATTACTTTGCGAAGGCGCATCCGGGAAGCTCGGGCAATCTCAAAAAGCGGGCTGGTTCCGGGGAGCGGTTCTTCCTCATCCGGTAAGCCCTTTACCGCGATGCCCTGCGCCTGACCTACTAACTGGCAGGCGCGCAGCAAGAGATCAGGGTTACCGGTCTGCCCTGCTTCCACTTCACCCGTAATTGAGGCCAGTTCCGCGAGGCTTTCCTGCCGGGCAAGCTGGTCAAGCTCGGCTTTTTTGGTCAGGCGATTAATTTCGTCGTAAGTGACCAGCCGGATATTGCTGGATTTTAGCCGGAAGAAAAGTTCGTAAAAGAGTTCCAGCCCCTCCCACAGCCCAGACGTGCCGACCAGTTCGGCGGTACTGCTGGTAACAAGCTGGCAAGGCTCCAGCGCCTGGAACCAGCTATCCCCGTAAAGCGGGAAAGCAATTTGGGCCGAAGCCGGAGCCAGTTCTTCTTCACCGAGAAACAGGCCGCGCCCCTGCTCAAACCTGACCCACACACCGCCCTTTTTAGGCCCGGCCTTCTGGCGAGTTACCAGCTCAATTTCCTGGCCGACTTCCATTAGAATTTCGTTGCGGCTGGCAAGGGTCAGGCTGGTAAGGTCGGCGGTAAGGGCTGCAACCCACTCTTCAATTAGCTGGCAAACGCCTGGGGCAAACTGCGGGTCGGTTGCCAGGTGGCGTAGCTTCTCAAGCGGTGTTTTGACTATTTCGGTACTGCCCCCGGCTACGGCCAGCAGGGCGAAACCTTCACCGTACAGCTCCGAATTTACCCCGAAAAAGGCCTGACCGGGCAAAACGCTACAGATATAGTGCCGGGCGTTGGCAGGCCGGCTCTCTTTTACCTGGACGGCAAAGACCTCGATTCGTCCGCTCTGCACCAGCCAGAAGCTTTCCGGGTCATCCAGTAGAAAGGGTTTATTTCCGCCGACCCTGGAAACCGTCCCGGCCCTGGCGCAAATTTCGGCCAGCGAAGCGGAGGCGGCCCCAATAGAAGGCAATTCCAGCGTGGTTGATTTTGCGTCGGTTAACATGATTACTCCTGGCCTCCTAGCTTCCGATCAGTCTGGCGTAAGGGCCATCCAGGTCTTTTAGTTCGTCGTGGGTACCGCGCTGGACAATCTTGCCCCGCTCCATCACAATAATTTCGTCACAATCCCGAATGGTACTGAGGCGGTGGGCGATAATCAGGCAGGTACAGCCGCGCCGTCGGAGTTGCTCGTCGATCAGCTTTTCGGTGAGTGGGTCAAGAGCGCTGGTCGCCTCATCCAGCACCAGTAGCGAAGGATTTCCGGCCAGGGCGCGGGCAATTTCGAGGCGCTGGCGCTGCCCACCGCTAAAGTTAGTGCCTTCCTCGGCGATCAGGCTGGTGTACCCGTTGGGGCGGGCGGCGATCTCATCGTGAATCGCGGCGTCTTTTGCCGCCTGAATTAACTGTCCTTCGGGGATGGTCGAGTCCCAGAGCGTCAAATTTTCGGAAATAGTGCCCTCGAAGAGAAAGATTTCCTGGTCTACCACCGCCAGCGAGTTGGTAACGGTGCTGCGTGGAATGGCTTCGCGGGGTTTGCCATCAAAAAGGATTTCGCCTTCCCAGGGGCGGAACAGACCGGAGACCAGTTTGGCAACCGTCGATTTACCGCTGCCGCTCCCTCCGACCAGCGCTACCCGGCTACCGGGGGCCAGCTTCAAATTAAAATCCTGGATTAAGGCCGGGTCAAGCCGGTTGTAGCCAAAGCTGACATTATTCATTTCGAGGTATCCGGTCAGCTTGGGCAGACGGCGCGAAACCTCGCTGGAGTGTTCGGAAGTTTCCAGGGCCGGATCAATTTTGTTGCCCAGCACATCATCGAGGCGTTTTAACCCGCCTTCCACATCCTGCAAAGTGCTACCCAGGTCTACCAGCTTGTTGACCGGCTCCAGAAAGCTGAGCATCAGGCTCTGGAAAGCCACCAGCATGCCGAGGGTCAGTTGCCCATCAATCACCCGAAGGCTACCCACCACCAGAATCGCGGCAATGCTCAGCCCGGTAAGGACGGGTGGGACCAGCGAAAGCAGCAGAGTGTAAATTGAAGCTTGCTGGGTGGTGCGAAGCGCCCTGGCCTGGAACCCGGCCCAGCGGGCAAAGAAATCTGACTCGCGGCCTGTCGCCTTGAGGGTTTCGATGCTGTATAGCCCGGACATCGCCACCCCGGTGGTTTTGCCGATTTCCTGAAAAAGCCGCTGGTTTATATCCACTCGTTTGCGTGAGACATAGCGCAGCGCCACAATATTTAACCCGGCGAAAAGGATGCCTACCAGTGTCAGGGTCGGATCGTAGAAGAACATCAAAAGGGCGTAGAAAACCAGCGTTATAATATCCAGCACGGTGGAGGCCAGCCGTCCCGATAAGAGGTAGGCGACTTTATCGTTAATGCTGACCCGGCTACTGATTTCCCCGGCATAGCGCTGGTAATAATATTCGAGTGGCAACCGCAAGACGTGCCAGAGAAATTTGCTGGACATACTGGCGGTGAGGCGGGTTTCCAGTCGCAAGAGATAATATTCCCTGAGCCAGGTCAGCCCTGCTCTAATTACGGCGGTCAGCGCCATCCCGATCAGGAGCGGCCCGAGCCAGGAAGTAAACTGGCGGGCCAGGTAATAATCTACAAAAACCCGGCTAAAGCTGGGAACCAGCAGACCGGGAATTACCAGGCTCAGCCCGGCCAGGACCACGTAAAGCAGGGCCTTGCCGGAACCACCGAGGCGGTTACGCAGGGCTTGCAGGGTGCTAAAGGAAGTGCCACCTCTGGCAAAATCCGGCCCGGCCTCAAAGCTCATCACCACCCCGGTAAAGCACTCGTCAAATTCTTTAGTGGTGACAGTGTACGGCCCCATCGCCGGGTCGTTCAAGTAAACTTTGTCCTTGCCAAAGCCTTCCACCACCAGAAAATGGCTAAACTTCCAGTGGACAATCAGAGGTAGCGGCAAGTTTTGCAGATTGTTGGGTTCGCGGCGGTAGGCTTTGGGTTTTAGCCCGTACTGGCGAGCCGCCTTAACAATATTGCTGGCTTTGCTGCCATCCCGGGACACGCCGCACACTACCCGGAGTTCTTCCAGGGGGACAAAGCGCTTGAAGTAGCCCAGGATAATTGCCAGCGAAGCCGCTCCGCACTCCACCGCTTCCATCTGCAAGACGGTCGGGGTTTTAACTCGTTGAAATTTTGGCGGGGCGGGCGCAGTAGTGGGTTTGGTGAGGGGAGAAGAAATCGCCATGGTCTAGGCCTCCTGCCCTTTGAAAATCGGGAGTACCAGGCTGATCGGGCGCTGTTCTCCCAGAATGAGGTTGACGGTGCAGGGAGTTCCTCCTGTCAGGAGAGTGCGGGTTCCACCGGGCGACGACCACTTAAAGCCACTGGGGTTGCTCTGGTCGGGTTCGAGGCTGATCTCGACTCTTACTACCGGGCCGGATTGCGCTAGCGATTTTGCCAGGTCCTCGTTTTTAAGGGTACGCAAGAGACTTTCATTGGAAACCGGGAAAGGCGAGACGCTTTTGACCGTACCGAGCAGGTAACCTGCTTCTTCCGTGCGTACCGTGGAAGGGGAAAGCTGGGCCTTGATGCCCGGCTTCAAATTTTTGCCTTCCGCCAGGGGTACAAAGATTACGGCTCCAAGGGGTTGGTCGGTCCGTTCGAGGGTGGCAAGGGCGGTGTCGGCTTTCACTTTGCTGCCTTTCTCGGCCAGCACTTCCACTACGGTACCGGAATAGGGGCTGTGGAGTTCAGTGATAGCTCCGGCTTCATCCTTAAATTTGCCGATTACCTGGGCCTCTTTAACGCTATCCCCGGCCTGAATATTCCATTCCACCAGCTGACCGGAGGCGCTGGTCTTAATTTCCTGCAAGCCATCCTGCCGGATTAACAGGCCGTTGCCCTTGCTGAGGGTCGGGATTGTGCCAAAAATCCCCCAGACCAGGGCGGCTACGACCACCGCCGCGAGGCCAGTCAGGGCAATCCAGCCCCGAATACCCGTAACCCGGATCAGCCGGTCTAAATCTTCCGGCGACGCTAACTTTATGAGGGCTTTTTCCCTAAAAATTTGCTGTGACACTTGGTTTTCCTCTCACCACACTTGCTTGCTTGATACTTAGTAACGAGGCGGTTCCAGAATCAGCACCGAGGGAACCCGCTCCGGCTCGGCCAGCCGGAGCAGACCATACCCAATCCCGGCCAGTCCAACCATAAGACCCGGCGTTTCAATATGGACTGGGTTGGAACAAAGCCAGCCTTTCTCCTCAATTCCGGCCAGGATCGTGGCGGCCCAGCGCTCTACTTCCTCTGCCAGGGCGCGATCCTTGAAGCGGCGACTGGCTGCCAGCAGTAATTCGAGGTTGCCCAGGTCGCCATGACAGAGGGAATGATTGGGGCTAAAGCCTTTCTCTACCGTATTTTTGACAGCTGCCTTAATCTCTTCCCGGAGCTGCGAATCAAAATAGTGATCCATCAGGGAAAGCCGGGCCAGTCCAATCCCCGGCGCACCATGGCACCAGGCACTCATAAAGCGGAAGACTCCGGGGGGCAAAACCTCTTTTCCGGCCAGCCGAAAATCGGGCCAGTTGCTTTCCTGGGCGAAAAAAACGCTCCGCTCATACAGCAGGGCCGCTTTGCCAACCTCTTCAAATTGCTCGTTTCCGGTGAGCGCCGCCAGTTGTAACAAAGCCCAGCCCATCCCGGTGCTGCCTCGACCAAGCCCAACCGCAGGCTGGCTGACCGGCATAAAAGTGCGCCAGGCCATTCCCTGGGCTTGCGGCTCGGCCTTTGCCACTAAATAGTCGCCACACTTAACCAGCACGTCCAGGGTTGCCTCGCTTGGTCGTTGCAAATAAAGGCTGACCAGGCCACCCACACACCCGGCAGTTCCGGTAATAAAATCCAGAAAAGTATCCTGTTCAATCAGAGATGGCAGTAACTTTACTAGCGCCTCAGCCTGATCTAGCAAAGCTGGCTCGTCCCATAAAGCCGCCAGATGGGTCAGAGTGTAGATTACCCCGCCCAACCCGGCGTAACCTCCTACCACTTTGAGGGTGTTTTTCCCAGAAGCTAACTGGTGCTGAAGGTTACGGGCTGCCGCTTTTGCCAGCCTGGTATAGCGCATCTTCCCGGTCGTCTGGCCCAGGTAAGCCAGGAAAAGAGCGATGCCCGGTACTCCATCGTAAAGCGTCAGGTTCAGAGGTGCGAGATACCAGCTATTGAGATTCTCCAGGCTAAGGCCCACCCAGGCAGCCTCGTCTCCCCGCCAGAGCGCCAGTTCTTCCAGTCGATCCCCGACCGCTCGCGCTCCTGCCAGTAACTGTTCCCGGCTTACGGCGGGATAGGTCTGTTCTGCGTCTGTTACAGGGCTAGCGCTGACATGATTTTCACTTTCAGAGGCCAGAATCGCCAGCGAAGCCTGGATAAACCAGAGTTGCCGGGCCAGGTCGGTTTCTCCCATTCCCCGGAGGCGGCGCTCCGCCCGTAGTACAGGTGGTTCCGGCAGCAGATTTTCAAGCGGTTCGTCCCGGCTGGTCCAGAGGGTGGTGGAGGCGGGGCGGGCGGTAAAAATCGGAAAATCCCCCTGGTGCAGGTCGTAGCGCTCCGCCGCAATTACCTTAACCAGAAAAGAGCGCTCCTTGACCTCGAACCAGAGCTTATCAAACAGGCGATCTCGTTCCAGGGCGTTGCGCAGCCGATCAGGATGCAGGCTCTTTTCTAACAAAAGATGGTAAAGCTGGGTAGCCCGTACCACTACGCGCACCGGGTCTTGCCCGAACCGGGCCAGCCAGCCATCCTCGCCCAGCAGTTCCTCTCGCTGGGCCAGCAGCAGGGCGTAAAGGTTGCGGAAGCCGGCCACAAGATCGTCTACATATGGAAGGGGACTAACTTTAAGACCATTCAGGGTAGGCCGGTGTTTGCTTTCCCCCATCGGAACCTGCTTGTAGACCAATCGCATCCGGTCTGTCCCGACCTCTTCCCAGCGGGCTACCGGTTGTGGGGAAAGTTGCCCTTCTTCCCCGCCCAGGCCGCTAACTTCCAACCCTGCGGAGTCTTTGTTAGTCCAGACCCGCAAAGGCAACAGCCCCGTCTGCAAAACCGAATGGCCCATCGCCTCGGTGGCAAGATCAATCTGGTCGCCCTGGCTGATATTGGGGTGAAAAAGGGTTTCCAAATCAATAAAAACCGGATGTTCCCCCACCGCTACCAGATTTTCATAGTGGAGATCGGTAGCACACAGGGCATAAAAAAGCGCCAGATAATTTCCCTGCCGGGCATAAAAGCGCCTAATTTCATCCTCGGTCGTACAGGGCGCCGGGGCTACAAATTCCATCCAGCCATAGCTGCCGCGATCCAGAATCTGCAAGGGCCGGAAAGGTGGCTGCGCCCCCTTCTGATTAAGCCACTGGAGTAATTCCTGGAAATGTAAATCGGCGGCCAGCGAACGAGGTTTATAGGTCAGTTTTAGCCCGGAGCTAAATTCAAGGATTAATACACTTCTGCCGCTCCGGTGGCCGTCTCCCTGGTTAGCGGAAATCTTTTTTAGCTGGCCCGGATTAGCTTCTGGGCTGAACCGGGCTATCAGCTCTAACCAATCGACACAGAGATGTTGCAAAAACTCCAGCCGGAAGTTAACCCAGTTTTGAAGGGTGGTCACAATCTGCCGGGTGAGTACGCTATATTCTTGAAGGAGGGCCAGGGCAAAATCCGGTTGCTCCAGCAGGCCAATAAAACTATCGAAACGCTCCTGTGGGGTGTCGCCCGAAAGCCGTTTGTGCCACTTTGCTACCTGCATCTCCGTCACCAGGGTGTGGCTTAGCTGTTCAATCAGTTGTTCGGCCAATCCTTCCAACAAAAGCTGTTCTATAGAAGCCGGGTCAAAGGCTACGTGGGCGTAAGTCTGGGAAAGTGAGGCCAGTTTCTGCTGTAGCTGCTGCCGGGCCTGGGCAATAAGCGGCCTGATCGGTTCTAAAAACCCTTCCAGGCGAGGATTTAGCTTTGTAGATAGGGGTAGTTGCCCCTCTTCGCTAGAAAAAGGCTGGCTAAGAGCGGCGTTCAGAGTAAGTAGCCAGTCAGGGGTTTCGGGAAAGCGTTGCTGTAGAGTTTCGGGAGTTTCGCCAAGTAACTGTAAAAATTCGGTTTGGGTTAGATTGTCGAGGGCCAATCGTTGCTCAAAAAGTGCGTCGTTATCCAGAGAAGCCTGTGACCGCCAGCGCTCCAGGCGTTTAGTTGCGGCTAAGGCATCAAATTCGGGATTGGTGGGGTTGGTTAGTTTAGAGTTCAGGCGCTCGGCCAGAGTAGTTGCCTGGTGCCAGATTGCAGCGTTTTTCGTGCTTTCAATAAATAACTGTGCCACTGGCCGACCTCCGGAGTAATTTTAGAAAATCGTTATCAAATTGCAGGGGCACAAAGCTGCGCCCCTGCAACAGAAAATATTAGTTCTGGGTGCACTTGTTGGTCGGGCAGTAGATGGTGAAAGCACCACCGGCTACCTCTTCCAGCAGCTCGTCGCTCAACTCGCCGCTGTCAACCAGACTCTGGATCGCCATCTTCTGCTCGACGTTAAGGCTGTCGCGATAATCTTCTTCTTTAATAGCGCGGGCTACGTCAACACCGTTCAGAATTTCGGGGGTCTGCATGTAAGTCGTTCTCCTTTTGAAGTTGTGAAGTTTTGATAAAACTACTAGTGGTTTACTGCCACATTAAATTGTGGCAGTAAGGGATGAGGACAAATAGGTTTTAAGTGTAGTTAAAGGCTGTGGAAACCCGGCTCTACCTTATCGCCTACTGATGAATAATGTCGTTTTGCAACAGTCAGTCAGAACCATTTGTTAGAAACGGTTGATCTGGCTATTCAGGATGAATCTCGTTTGTTGTTCGTCTTTGTTTCGTTTCGCTCTGTCGTCCCTGTTACGTTGTGTATGATAAAGTAGTAGAGGTAAGAAATCTGTGAACTGGTTTACCTTTAAAAAAATTTTAAAAGAATTTCTTTCTAGCGCAATAACGATGCTCACCAGGGGCTTTGAAAAGCAAATCAACCGGCTTTGCTTTTGGTCCGGTATATTTCATCCCTGTTTTGCCTCTTTTAACTTCTAATAAATAAGGACGACCTTCCGGTCGCCTTTATCTACCGTCTGGGTCTGCTTTAATTTAGTTATCAAGTGGAGTGATGGACGCTTCCGAAGTTTCGATGGCCCGTCGCTAAAAAAGTTTCAGATATTTGCATCTTTTCTTTTCTAAAGGCAGGTACTTTGGCTAAGCCATCACTTTCCGGGTTTAACCAGGGTTATATAAGGCAACTTTATGCCCAAAGTTTGATTTAATTAGCGTTTGGCAAAGGAATTTCAAACTGGAATTTAGGTTGGATAATTTCAAAGAAAGTGTGATCCAGTTCGCTACCGGATAGTGCGCCAGCCCATATTTCAAATACTGCAAGAGAGCTAGAATATAGGTGTAAGCGATGGCAGTTAAGAAATAAAAGCAGCGCTTACAAGCACTTCTAAACCTTCTCCTTATTCTTCTTCTCTCTAACTCCTCTTAAAACTTTCAAAAGGGCGCCAGGGTGAGCAGCTGGCCCCCTTTTCATTTTATAGCTTAATCAACCTGACTGACCCCGCCCCAAGGGTTTTCGATAGAGTTTTGGGAACCTGACAGAGACTATAAGCTTATGCTAGAATTAAAAAGGAGTACCGGCTCAGAGAAAGAAAATCCTGAATTATTTTCAAGTTGATCGGAGAGAGTTAATAATGGCGGTGGATGAGACTGAATATAGTAGCTCAAAAATAAATGCAATTCGGCCCAAACCACAGGCTTATTCTCAGCTTGAAGAGCAACTGGACCAGGCAGAAAAGGCTTCCACCGTTCCCTTGCGAATGCTTGCCATTGCCCGTGCCCTGACCATTATGTTTAAATGGAACCAGGATAACGGTGGTACACCTTTGACCTGGGACGCGGAGCAAAACCAGCCTTACAAACAGTGGATTGTGCAGCGCCTTCTGGAGGCTGCCGCCTTTTCTCTGAACGACTTTACCGAGGCTACTGGCGTAAAACTGGATAGAGAACACGCGACTGTAGAAACCACACTGAAAAAAGCGGAGCAGACTTACCCAACTCAGCGCCAGGTCTGGGAAGCCGCCCTGCTTCCCCAGGCTATTATTGGGCGTAAAGGAACGCAGTTACGGGGTGGCGGGACTGTTGCGGGTAATCACCGGGCAGTCGAATTTATCCGGCTTTTAAAGCGGGGAGGGGGCCTGACCCGCGACCAGCTTCGCTTCCTGGCCGATTTTCCTAAATCGCAAGGGGCCGCCGCTCAGCACGAAACTTCCGAGACAATTAATTTGCTGGTAACTGCCGGGTTTGCCAGGGCTTACGAATGTGATACCTGGAAAAATTCTCAGGCGGAAATCTATACCTTGACCGATACCGGGCAAATTTTTTACAGCATGCTTCGGCAGCGGGACCGTGGTAACCTGCAACCACCCGCCCCCTTTGCACCGGATACAGGTTTGCAACAGCTTTATGGTACAAATCAAGTGTTATCCTCAATTTCAGGAGCCTGCAAAGTTGCCAGCAATACCGGGAAGCTTGCCAATCTTATAACTAAAGCGCTGGGCCAATCTACTAACTATTATAATGAAGAAGAGCCGCCCACTCTCCGGCTGGAATGGGAAGAAAGCACCTTTCCAGCACATTGGGATCCTAAGCTTAGAATTCCACGTGGACAAGTTGTCGCG